>OGDM01000008.1_pt1 | contig 295779 bp, 253 predicted proteins | sample 1570491 | NCBI WGS metagenome assembly OGDM01 (sample SAMEA2582159, study PRJEB24529) | metagenome
ACCCTAACCTTGGCAAGGTTATGCTCTACCAACTGAGCTATTTCCGCATTTTTTCGTTTGCGGTTGCAAAGGTAGGGATTTTCCGTAAACCTGCAAACATTCTGCCTACTTTTTTCACAGAAATCTGTTCACTTTGCATCGACCGCAAAACAATCATTTTGATTATCAACTCATTCGGCCACGATAATCTTCATAAGAAAATTGCTTGTATATTTCAGCTTTCCCCTCTTTGGTCCAGATAGCAATGGCAGGATGGTGAATTCCGTTAAACATATTTGTCTTGACCATCGTATAATGAATCATATCTTCGAACACAATACGTTCTCCGATTTGCAAAGGATGATCGAAACTCCACAATCCCATATAGTCACCACTCAAACAGGAATTTCCTCCGAGACGATAAATATATTTTCCTTCGTTTCCCATTTCGGCACCACGCACGGCAGGCTGATAGGGCATTTCCAAACAATCGGGCATGTGGCAAGTGAAACTGACATTCAAAATAGCCGTCTTGATTCCACGACTTTCCACAATATCCACTACTTCGGAAGTCAGCACTCCCGTCTGCCATGTAAAAGCCGAACCGGGTTCCAGGATAATTCGCAGATGAGGATGGCGTGCTTTTAATCCTTGCAATAGTGTTATCAAATGTTCGGTATCATAGTCTTTACGGGTCATCAGATGTCCGCCACCGAGATTCAACCACTTTATCTGTGGAAACCAACGGGAAAATTTAGCTTCGAGATGTTCCAATGTACGTTCCAACTCATACGAAGAAGATTCACAATGACAATGACAATGAAAACCTTCAATGCCTTGCGGTAATACATCGGGCAACAAATCGGCTGTTATCCCAAAACGTGTACCGGGTGCACATGGATTATAAAGTTCTGTTTCCACTTCCGAGTATTCGGGATTTACACGAATACCACAAGAAATACCACTTCCTTCTGCCACCACCATCGGATAAAAACGCTCGAACTGCTGCATCGAGTTGAAAGTGATATGACTGCTGCAACGCATTATTTCAGGAAAATCCTGTTCCGTATAAGCTGGAGAATATGTATGTGCCTTACTGCCGAATTCTTCCAGTGCCAAACGGGCTTCATACACCGAACTTGCCGTAGAATGGTCTATATATTCACGGAATATAGGGAAAGAACGCCACATGGCAAACGACTTGAAAGCAAGAATAATCTCCACTCCCGCCCTGTCGGCTACGTTTTTTATCAAACACAGGTTCTTTCTTAAAAGTTCTTCTTCCATGATATAACAAGGAGAAGGAAACTGATTAAAATCTATCATATATAAAATTATTATCTAAACTGACGCCTTACGAACGTGGATGCAAAAATACAAATTCAAAAGCAAAGAGGGATTGTTTTATTTTTAATTAAGATATTGGTTTTCGCGAACTTTTTCTTATTTTTACACCTTATATATTATAGTAAGTATTGTATCATCCTAAATACCCGATTAAAATGAATAAAGATTTAAGAAAAGTAGTGATTCTACTGGCACATCCTAACATCAAAGAATCACAAGCAAACAAAGCATTAGTTGATGCTGTCAGTGACATGGAAGGAGTGGCGGTTTTCAATCTTTACGAACTGTCGCAGGAAATCGTTTTCAATATAGATGAATGGAGTAAAATCATTTCCGATGCTTCGGCTGTCATCTATCAATTTCCTTTCTATTGGATGTCTGCACCGTCATTACTAAAGAAATGGCAGGATGAAGTCTTTACTTTTCTATCCAAGACTCCGGCTGTCGCCGGCAAACCGCTGACAGTAGTAACGACCACGGGATCCGAATACGAAGCTTATCGCAGTGGAGGCAGAAACCGTTTCACTACGGACGAATTATTACGTCCTTATCAGGTAAATGCCATTCATTCGGGAATGTCATGGCAAACCCCTATTGTTGTTTATGGGATGGGAACGGCAGACGCCGGCAAGAATATCGCTGAAGGAGCAAATCTGTATAAACAACGTGTGGAGATGCTTATCGGTAACAGTAATGCAGGGAACAATTGGTAAGATTTATAAAGCGTAGCTTTAGATAGGATAAAGCTACGCTTTACAGTTGCTAAAGCATAGCTTTAGGTTTCACCAAACACTTCTTTTTCAATGTAAACACTGGCAGGAAAATAAACACTCCGATTACAGACATTATCAATCCCCCGATAGTACCTGCCGCCAATGGAAACCAGAAGCCTTCTTTTTCCATGCCTACCATAAAAGGAACGAATCCCAGAATGGTAGAAGTCACTGTTAGGAAAATAGGAATCACTTTAGTGTTCCAAGCTTTCACATAAGCCCGAAGCGGTGATAGACGCGGGAAACGTTTACGAACGGAATTATATTCATTCAAGATATAAATGCTCGCATTAACCGTAATCCCACAAAGCAAAACAAAAGAAGCAAATCCTCCCTGGTCAAAATTCAGTTTGAACCAATAGAATGTCAGAAACACACCGATATAAGATACTGGGATCACAAAGAGAATGGCCAGCGGCTGTTTCAAAGAATTGAACAGGATACTCGTAATAAAGAAAATAATAGCAATCACAATCAAAAGCAGACGATATTGTTTATTATCCTTTCCTCCCCACGACCAGTTATTATCTTCCGATTTGGCAGTATATCCCATCGGGAGAATCTCGTTAAACTCTTCCAGATCTTTTTTCAATAGTTTATTTCCCTGTTCCGAAGAACCGATATACTCATATTGCAAACACAGCCGATACTGTTGATTCTCCTTAGCCACTTCCTGTGGCATCTGTCCTTTTTCCACAGTTGCCAATTCAGAAAGCTTATATTCCCTCTCTCCTATTTGAAAAGGATAAAACTGCATTGCCCACACATCCCTATCTTCCGACTGACACGAAGAAAGTTTTATCTTTTCCGTCCCCTCTTCCGCCATCACCGAACCTATTTCCATATTTCGCCCATATATCGGGTGGATAGCAGAAAACAACCTTCCAGCTCCAATCCCCTCCTCTGCCATCCGCTGTTTATTCAGATTAAAATAGAATTCCATATAATCATCTTTCCACCAAGAGAAATCAGAGCTGATCGTCACTTCCCGAATCCGGCGATGAGACAATAATTTTGCTTTTAATTTTTCTACCCAATCATACAGTTCATCATAATTATATCCATACATTTTTACCCGGAAAGAACCCGCATTCTCACGTACATCATTACTGAACCCCTGATCCTGCAAACCATATATACTCCAATTTCCACCTCCCAGTTGAAGTGCCTTACTAATCATATTCGCTTTCAACGTATAAGGAAAACCGCTTTTTTGGTGTTCTTTCGCAAAATAGATATGAATAGATGCTCTTCGGGCACTTTCTACAGATGTCTGGAACTGTTTAATCTCTTTAAATTCGCTCAAATAAGCTTCCATCCTCTTAATCAGTGTATTCATTTGCTCAAGTGTACTCCCATTCGGCAAATTAGCATTGGCATGAAGCACTACTTCTTCATTACGTGAAAAGTAACTCCCCTCATATACCTTTTGCACAAATAACCTTAGAGTACCTCCCAACGCTTTATCCACTATTGGTTTCACCTTTTCCTTATAAGTGGTGGTACCATCCCACGAGTATCAATAACCGTACAAAACACCTCGGAAGTATTAGCTAAATTATATGGTTTAGAAAACAGATTAGCCACTATTCCATCGAAAGGAGCAACCAGTGTAGCATGTTCTGTTTCTCTTTTCACCAATTCATATTGAGATCTCGACTGCTCATATCCGCTCTTCACTTTTGCCAGTTTCATTGTTTCCACAGGAACTTTGCTGAAATCTTCGGAGGTATACCCCTGTCCGATCAATACATCTTTCAGTTCCAACTCGGCTTTCAACAAAGCATCTTCCGCTTGAGACAGCTTCTGCTCCAAGCGAAATTTATCCAGTTCAGCTAAGTTCTGTCCTTTATGTACGCGGTCACCATTCTTCACATAAATACGAGCAATAACTTCACTTGTCTCAAAACGAAGATCAGCCTGTCCGAGAGCACTTACTTTGCCGTTACTGACTAATTCGTGATGAAAATCACGTCTCTTTAGTATTTGAGTAGTGACTTCATTCTTAGCATCAGGAAGAACAGTGGAAACACCTTGTTCCTGTTTATCTACATCGTTTTTCTTGCCAGAGCAAGATGTTATCAGAATCCCTAATGCCAGACATGACAATAACCATGTACTATTGTGTTTCATCATATTTATCAGTTTATTTGTTTCAATAATTTCTTTACTTCCACTCTCATCTCTTTTACCGCTGTCGATTGCACCTTCGGTTCTTTTGTCAGTACAACCTCAACCATACGCTTTAATTTTTCAGGTTGTTGGTATTCCGGCTCCGCATACAGCTTTGCCAGAAGATAATACGGATAAATTCGTCCCGGAAGTCGCTGCGTAGACCGAATCAGACTCTCTTCCGCTTTCTCATACTTTCCTGATGCCTGATAATTTTTACCAATAATATTCAGAATCATTGGGTCATTACTATGCTCCATGGCTTCTTTCAACACTTTTGTAGAGCTATCATACTCCTTCAATTTATGCAAGCAATACCCGTATTCAAAAAGAAAGGCTCCCCGATTCTTCAATTCGGAATACAACTTTTCATATTCTTCTTTAGCTGATTGGTATGCTCCGATATTATAGAGCATTTTACTACGATACCAATCCTTACATACAACATATTGATTGTTTTTCCAATAATAGGTTCCCAATAATGCTATCATCGAAATAAAAAGTAATAACATTATTTTCGAACGTCCAATAACACAAGCAGCCAGCAGAAAATAGAACGTCACAGCAAATCCGGGAATCTGCATCGGATAAGAAGAAAAAGCAAATACTAAAACAGAAATTACACCACCGCAAATGCCTGTTCGTCCTTCACTACTCCCTTCCCAGAGACAAAATGCAATTACTAGTAAAACGACAAATAAAAAAGGGATTCCATACTCTATTGCTATTTGAAGATATTCATTAAAAGCATATTCCGGACTACCTGCCACCAATTCTTCCGTTTCCGAATACTCTTCGTTTGCAAAATATCTCTCTTGTGTCCTGCCATAGACTGAAATAAAATTCCCTATTCCATGTCCTACAACAGGACTTTCAGCGATAGCAAGAGTACTGATTTTCCACATGAACAGGCGTCCGTTGGCAGAAGTTGCTTTTAACTGAAAAAGTGAGTAAACAATCATTATGAATATAATGCCTCCTGCGATACAAGCCAACACTACTTTTTTCTTATATCTCTTTCTAATCGTCTTCAGTCTACTTCCCCATGAGACGTGCATTCCATACACCCATGCGCCCGATACTGCGGCAGCAATCCAAGCCGAACGACTCATTCCGGCAGGTAGTACACAAAGAATCAACAGCATCACTCCTAATGCCATGTAATACTTTCCCAGTTCTATCCATGTACGTTCCGTCTTTTCTTTCAAATTGAGCCATTCATGTAGGCAAAGCGGAAATATCATTGCCAAATATCCCGAGTAAGGTCCCGGATTATAGAAGGATCCCGTAAGTGCATATAAGGAGTGATTAGAAACAGCAAAACCATATATCTGCCTCAATCCCCATATCGCCTCAATCCCTCCCAACACAATCAATACCCACGTCACTATTGACGGAAAAGACAGATTTTGTTTTCTATTCAAGCAAAAAGAAAGCAGACAACAAATGACAAAAACAACGGCCATACGTCCCAACCATAGTTTTTGATATGCCATTTCGCCAACAAGGATGTCATTTGGAGTAGAAAAAGCTACTACGCACAAAATTGCCGCAACTCCTGTAATAGTTATTACAGCCGCCATATTCTCTTTCGTTATTTGCTTCAATTCCAACTTGACTTTCATTCCTTATTTGATTTTCTTCATGATCCTATCCCAACGAGGTTTATCCGTAAATTTGTCTTCTGAATACCATATACGGGTTGCCTTGCCTACAATATATTCTTCCGGCAGCATCCCCCAATACCTTGAATCCTGCGAATTAGCCATATTATCACCAGACACAAAATAATAGTTCTTTTTAAAACGATACCGAGAAATCAGACTGTCTCCCAATAACACCTGTCCGTCTTTCAGACGCAGTTTCTTCTTTTGTTCCCAAACTATCAATTGCTTGTATAAATGATAAGTCGTGCGGTCCATTTCTACCACTTGTCCTTTCTGTGGAACAGGCAATGGTCCGAATTCACGAATATTCCACTTAAGTTGTTTATTATATGGAAATGTGCCAAAAACAATCCCATGCTGCTTCGGATGCTGCAAATTTGCAATATACTGTTGGGCCTGATAATTCCCCACCTGTTCATTGCAACCTCGTACCTTATAAAATCCGCCTCTGATTTCCAATGTGTCTCCAGGCAGAGCGATACACCGCTTCACATAATACTGCATCACGTCCATTCGAATACTATCCCAACGATTTTGCTGATAAGGAAAATTAAAAACCAGTATATCATTTCTCTTAAAGTTTCCCCATCCGGGCATTCGATGAACAATAACGTCTTCATTATCTAAAGCAGCAAACACATTAAATAACCTAGCTCCCTTTATCATCTTATTAACCAGTATCCGATCTCCATCCTTTAGTACCGGTTCCATAGAATCCGAAGGTATTTTAAACGAGGTAAAACAAAATAGTTGTACCAAAAAGAGAATGAGCACCATGCAGAATACGAAAAACGCCAGATTCTCTAATATTGCCAAGATTTTCCTCACTTTGCTCATACGCTTTCTTTCAGTTGAATTAGTTTACGATAAGCCATAAGCCCCAACACGCATTTCACACGTTCATCATCCTCATTCAACAACCCTTCACAGGGATAAACTTCTTTCTTCATCTTCTCCCGCAAATAATCTGCCCATAAACACAACAGATTCCAATGCGCATCAGCATAACCGAAATCCTGTTCCACTTCTACAATCACAGCAGTCATCATCAACATATCAGCAGCTACCGCCACCGCATTATCATCCAATTTTACCTGCTTATTAATAATAGGGTACAAACCTATATCATAAGGCGGATATCTCTTTACCCAATGATTATCTTCACAATATTCAAATATAGGATCCAATATGCTTTTCATCCAGTCGATACGATTAAAATAGAGCAAAGTAGAAAAACTCTCATAAGCCTCCCTGATATTACCTAAAGTATCTCCAAAGCAAAATATTTTATTCTCTGATGATAACACAAATCTATGGGAAGATATAAAATTACGATAAGAAGGAAGCATCTGTCCTGCAAATGTTTCACCACCTACTTGAAAAGCTCTGGCACTCCACTGACAATCCTGTTTATCACATTCTTCTTTAAGTTCCTGCCATCTATCCCCAACAGATTTCATTAATTCTTTTATTTCGCCTGTTCTATTTTTCTTCCAAAGAGGGAACAAACTTTCACCCCCATATTGTAAAGTCTGCCCTTCCTCATACCCTATTAGCAATACACCTTTATCCTCATTCTTTGCGCTTAACTTTTGAGATAAAATAACATGACCATCCTCACTAGAGAAAGTTGATTCATTCGCCTCCATAGCTAAATATAAACTGTCGGACTTGGCAAAACGCCAATTCTGTTCACACCAACTATCCACCTTGCTCCTACCCAATAACCACTCCATATCTACATCAAACAGAATTTCCACTGTATGCTCCTTTTCATCTTCTGCCTGAATCTGATAAGAAAGAAAACCTACAGGCCATCCTGTCATATCCCATTTCTCCGACAAGGAAGGTGAAACAAAATCAATCAGAAGCTCCACATCTCCACATTGAAAAACGTAATGAGTCTGTGTAGCCTGCATATTCATTTGTTTCAATATTGCAGGTTTCACATCAGCATAAGTCTTATTTTCCACATATAAACCAAAATCCCAAAGGTTCTTAATCAAATTCCGTGCTAGTAAAGCTCATTGAAAGGCCGATGGATAAAGGGATATCGGCATATTAGAAATAGCAAATAAATTATCCAAACTATATGCATCTTAAAGTACTCCGGAATAGCCATGAATAAGGTAATTGAACATAAATAAGTAGCACGGAATTTGAAGAAGAACCATCCCAAAAAGCAGTACCTTCCGTATTACCCCCATAAGCTGCCATAACATTATCACCATTAATAATTTGAGCTACTGTTTCATCCGTTAAACGATAACATCCCGTTTGAGGAAGAAATGTTTCTTCCCCTAACAAATATTCTCCATTACAATAAAGCTTTATTTGATCATCATAAATATAACGGAGATAGACTTTGCGTTCTTTTAAAGTATCTTTGTTAGCAATGGTAATGTGCCTGCGAACATATATATTTTTCGCTCCCCATACTGTATGGGCTTGAAACTTCCCATTTTCCGAACCGAAGGCACCTTTACCCTTATTCCACAAAGAATCATTATACTCCCTTTGTTCCCATCCTCTGCCCGGAAATAAATAAGAATATTTTCGGTTCTTCTTCAAATTCCGTGCTACTTATTTATGTTCAATTACCTTATTCATGGCTATTCCGGAGTACTTTAAGATGCATATAGTTTGGATAATTTATTTGCTATTTCTAATATGCCGATATCCCTTTATCCATCGGCCTTTCAATGAGCTTTACTAGCACGGAATTTGATTAAGAACCATATTTTCCCTGCCATCCCAGGTTCTCGTTTGAAAGAGGGGCTAGAGAGGATATACGTAACGAATCTCCTCCTAAAAAACGGTAAGATTTACCATCCACCTTTAAAATACCCGCCATCGGAAATATTTTCCCCGTTCTTAAGCACGGATAGGTTTTATTTAAAGTATCTTCTGTTGCCTTTATGGTAAAACCGGGAGCTATAGCCAACAACGTATGTCCGGAGAAAGAAATATCAAAAGGAGGACACACCTTCTTACCGGAATAAGAACAAGCACATATCAAGGAGATAATTCCTGAAAATAAAACTATCCTCCACATTACAACTTGTCTGATATTAAACCTTACCTCCATTGTTGTTCTCCATTTTCATAAACAAAAATTCTTTCATCCTTTCCACGAGTATGGTTTCGTAAAAGTAATAATGCATTTTCCGGAATATTCCGAAACACCAGTGAATCGGCAGTCGCCTTGATTGTCCCGGCAGATTGCCAGTCTCTATCACAGTAGAATAATTCATATACATCACCAGGTCGAACATAATTATCCCTGTTGCGCGGAGTATAAACTATACGATCGACTTTTACTTCTCTTCCTAAATCCAATCCCGCCCATCCACCGGTGGGTTTGGAATAATCAAAAGAAGTCCATGTTTTCCCGTCAAAGACATTGGTATAATCATGATCCTCATTCTTTTTTTCGTGTTCGGGAGTTCCTATTATCTTTCCCGTTAAAGCAACAGTATCATTCTTTTCATAAAAGGCAACTTCTGAAACATTACAATGGGCTTTAGGTCGACCGATATATCTAAGATAGCGGTATTCTTTATCAGACCAGCATTTTACAGCAGTATTCAAACGAGCAGGTTTACTTTGTATAATAAACAATGTATCTTCATCCAAGAAATCCGAACGACTGCTCCCGGTAAAAACACCCCCTATCATTCTGTTTCTAAAACTACTTTCTTCTTTAAGATTAAACTTAGCATACAAAACCATATCTTGCGTCTTTTTCCCGACGGAATAATAGTGAGGGGAGTTAGTTTCTTTATCTAGATAAAAAGGATCAGTCAAGAAATGTAATGACCCATTTTCATAAGTGGCAACTCTTAAAACTGCCCCTTTACGAACATATCGAAAAGCCAAATGACCGGTATCGTATTCTGTCCAATCAATCGGATTCCAACGATCTCTATTACTAGCACATAAATAAGCAATCTTTCCATCCCTCTTATCTTTATATTGTTTTTCCAAAGGAATGGTCAGATTCTTTTGATATGAATATGCATAATCAAAAGTTACGTCCTTAAACTTAGGAATATGCCAAAACGGATGCACCTCCTCTCCATATTGTGCCATCTGTTCATGTAGTTCTCTGTTCACACTAAATGTGTATCTATACATCTTGGCTGCTCCTCCCTGCCGATACAAAGCACATTTGCGAACACGCGTTAAATATGTCATAAAGTCAGACATATATCCTTCTCCATTTTTATCCCAGACTATTACCCAAAAATGACCAGCATTCGTATCATTACGTGCAGGTAGGTAATCTATTGCACAAGGAATGCCTAAAGCGCGGAATAAATATATTTGAAAATCAGTCAATTCTTTACAGCTTCCGACTTGATACTGTACGAATTCAGGTCCGATATGTCCGAAAGAAAAAGGAGCTATAGAAGTATAAAACGTTTTTTTATCTGGTAGTCTGGCCATTAAGTATCTGGCTGCCACTAATGGATCCTCCTTATCTAAGGTACTGGACATGCGCAATGAATCCAGCAGTGAGTTGTATTTTTCATAATATGTCTCACGCCAATAAGCTAATGGTTCATCACCGATTCGATAAGACAACAAGTATTCACAAAATGTTTCAAATGGAATATTCTTTCCCCACGGTTGCTCCTGCCAAACCTTAAACGCCCAATCAATATTATGACATAAATAAGCAGAATCTATTTCCATAATATCACATTTCTTCTTGGGTTCTTTCATTGGACCGAAAACTTTCTTGACTGAATCCGAAATTTGTTGCGCTGTTTTACTCTTACGTACTTTTAGCCAAGCATAATAAGACTTATAATTCTCTAATTGTTCTCCATAGGAATAGGTATAAAAAGGCATATTTTCTATCAGAAAGCAAGCTGCTTTATATTTTAAGTTATCAGTAGGATTCTTTTGATAATGACGGAGTACTTTTTCCAATTCTTTCCTGTTGTTTTTAGCAGATTGCAAAGCAGCTCCGAGAGGAGTTTTCATTTCTTCTCTGAATGTAATCCTATCTATCATTTGCCATCCTAGCCAAATAAGTAGTACAAAAACTATAAATTGAATATATCCTAAATACTTCATCAAACCTCTTTTTATTTACTCATTTTGCATTTCCACTAATTTTCAAATGGAATGGAGAGCCTTCTGCATTACAATGCACTGTTATCGTTTTATTGAAATGTTCAGGATGATCTGCTTGATATTTTATTTTCAAATTCAAGCTCTTACCTGGTTGGACAGGTTCTTTGAGATATTCAACTGTCATACATCCACAAGAGGTCAATACCTCATTTATAACCAATGGAAAATGACCAACATTTCTCATTATCAAATCTTTTTGCTGACTATCTTTCCATGAAAAATTCCCCATATTTATTATTTGCTCGGTAACAGTTATTTGTGTTTGAGGTATTTGATTCATCCCTCTAATATTTGCACCAAAAAGTATGTTACAATATAAATCTTTAATCTTCGGATTAAGAATAGGATTGCCAACGACAATTACCCTATTCTCCTTATCCAATAAAAACACTTGAAATCTGGGATCTGAAGAAAAGTTATTCATAATGTTAAGAGAATCGTATTCATCAACACATATTGGATAATCAAATTTATCACGTTTCAATATATGCTCAAATTCCCTCTTATCTTTAGGACATACATAGAAAAGAAGAGCAATCTTATCATTAGTAACAGAATCCATTTCATTCAAGAAGCTTTTCCATTTATGTAATTGTAGTTTACAACTAGTACATCCAGTAGAGTCTACATAAATCATTAATTTGAAATCCGAATCTGTATCATATTTCATCGTATCACACATATACTGTGTAAAAACAGATTCTGTTGGAAATTTAATTTTCTTTCCCTCCCACTCTTTTACTGTATTCACAAGATAAGTTCTTTCTACATTTTGGCAAGAAGTCCATATTATAATACATATTACAATCAATGAATTCCTCATAAATATTAAAATTTAAATTGTATAATATGACTCTCCGGCTTATCTGTTAGTCCATAAATTATTCTGGACTTTTCATCTACAGCAAAATCAAAAATAGGAATATCTAATTGATAACACTGTTGCGGATTTCCATTCCAATCAAAAACAAGAATTTTATCTTTCAAATAATCATGATTTCTTGGATTAAAGACTTTCCCTGAATAAAGAACAAATACTTTCTTTCCTACTGATAATGGAAACGAATAAGCATCTCTCTCAGTCCCTTTATTCGTTCTTATTCGATCACCGACTTGATGAACTTCAGGAAAGAAATGTTCAGGTCCATGGATTCTTTTTATAAGATTCATATCAGTATCATAACATTCAATTAAATCCGTTCTTTTATATGAAACAAAAACTCTATCTTCCTCTACATTAGCTGTAAATTCATTTATAAATCCTTCTACCTGCTCAATATTCGTTTGCAAGCTAGAAAGAGTAGGGTATTCACCTTTGTAACAAATTGTATCCCCTTCTAAATTAAATAATCCAAATCTTTTATTGTTCAATTTAAAAACTGAAGCTATGAAACCTTTGGAAGGAATAAAGACTATATTGTCACAAAAATCTTCAAATTCAATGGTTTTATTTATTTCTAAATTTTCCTCTTTCAAAAACTTCTGACGATCACAAATATTCAGTATTTTCCTATTTTTATCAAATATCCAAGCATTATCGTCTGTTGAAGGAATAAAACGAGGATCAATCATTTCATTAGGTCCAATACCAAAAGAGACACGTTCACCTATCTTCTTTTTAGTTAAAATGTTAAATATATAATAAGCGTATTCAGTATTCCTATTTTTCATAATTAAAATAGAGTCAACTAAATGTATTTTAACTGGTTTCAATAAGATATCATCAAAAGCAACACTATCCCCTTTCAAATAAATAACTTCTCCAAAATCAGAAAAAGATATACATTCTGCATCTGAATATTTCTCATTACTTTGACATGAACTTAGAAGTACTAAGAATACAGACATCAATATACGTATACTTTTATTATTTTTCTCCATTTTTTGTTAGTCTATAATAGATGATGCAATAATCACCTAATTGTTTATAAATATCTTCATATTTCTGCTTATCAAAAAATAAAAACTTCCCGTTTCTCATTTTCTCAATTAGTTTTTCTCTTTTTATTGAGCCTTTCTCCTCTTCATATATCAATAATGCTGGTATATCTTTATCTAAGATTAAATCCCCTTTTGTATAGTTACAGATTTTAACAACACAGTCTTTTAACATAGCAAAAGGAGCACCAAATACTACTCCATTCATAAAATAGCAATAAATAGTAGCTTTATGAAACTCTTTATAATCTAACAATACATCAACCCGAGCTCTATTATTTTTTACTATTTCCCCACCATTAATTGCTGTAACGACTTCTTTCCCATTAACTAACTGTACAAGATAAAGTGTCATACATACATTATTATTAACATAAGCAGAATAGAATTTCCCTCTTACATCATTAGTCCCTGTAGGCATTGGAATTGGAATAGCACCTTTAGGGACTGATAGACTTTTAACTCCTGAAGAGTACTTTTTCATATAAGGTTTTCCTGTTTTATAATAAGTTGTATCTTTCTCAGATACTGTAACTACATTATTTTTACGTATATACTCCTCAATAACCTGATCTAAATTTTGAACATTAAGTTTAAAAGTACCTAATAGCAAAGTTATTATAATAACTAGTTTCATCATTAATATTATTATAAATTTAGATTATGTCAAAAACTCCATATTAAAGTCTCATATATGAACACCATTAAATCTAGGACCTTTGACATAATCTTAGCTAATTAGACATCAATAGCTTCTCATATTTGGACAATAATGCCACCTGTCAGAACTTCCAAAGCAATCATATGCAGGGTCATAACAACAATGTCCCATATAACAATCGTAAGGGGTTGTTTCACCATAATCAGCCAAGGCCTCTACATTATTAAGAACCAAATTAGATAGATTCATTCCACCCTTTAACATGTAAAAAAACTAACCTGCAGCTATTACAACCATAACTACAACTACTATACCTAAGAATTTCTTTCTCATATCAATATTTTATATTAGTAAACACTTTTATTTCTTCTGTATTTATCCTTTCAACAGAATAGCAATAGTTTGCTACATTAATATTTTATTCTTATGTTTGTATCGGAATAACCTCCTTTCTTTTTAGGGGTTAAGGAGCAGATGATATGTAAGCAAATCCTGCAAGATGAACAAACTCATCATTCTGCTCCTTTTAATCAAGTTAATTATCTCATTCAGCCAAAGTTAAACTTTAGTATTGGCTGATCGTTATTTACATCTGTCGCTATTATCGTTTTCGTAGCTTCATCCACCCAAATACCATATATATAATGGTCGAGCACATATTTACATAACGGTTCTCCTTTCAAACTAAATACATAAATATACTTTCCTCCATCAGGAAACCTTCCGCTTTGTCTTGCTATCTCCTTAAAAGACGTTCCATGAAATACAGTATAAATGGCACTATCTGTTACTTGTACATCACTAAAACCCATAATACCTGTTGGCATACCATATCCATCTGATACTTTGAATTCAGGGTCACCGTGCTCACCGATACAAATAATATGAGTACTATCTTTCAAATTATAAACTTCAACGACTTCTCCCAATTGGGTAACTGCCGCCAATATTCCATTGTTAGGATTGTAGTCAAGGAAGCTCCTCCATGCTTGGGCTAACGCTGGACAAGCATTTTTCAATGCTTTTTCATTAATAGTCGGAATAACCCCTATCTTATCTATAAGCCTCCCATTACAGTTAACTCGACATAAACGATTTTCACCGGAATAGTCAGGAATAATAAACATTGTATCATTATATATAGCAAAATCAAGTGGTCGAAGTATATCTTCATCCAATGTTACCGTTTCGTCACGAAGCAGTGAATCACCGGATGAAGAAAAGTCCAACCTAGTTAATTCGCCTTTATTGGCATCCAATGTCCAGACTCCACGATCCTGCAAACGAAAATTCTCCATTGATAACATTTCCGTAGGTGAATCACCACGCTTGCCAAAAGAAGATAAATACTGAAAGCTAGGATATTGAAATAAGTGTCCATAATGATCAAGACCATGCAAATCCATTACAATGGCTTTATCTTCTTCAATTCGTATCCTAAATGGATAGCGTAACAGGGCTGTATCAAGCTCTATGACTTCTCCTTTTAGCTCTTTTTCTTGTGGAAATTCAGAATAAGCAAATACATTGTCCGCATATTCTTTATGTTTCTTACTACAAGAAATCAGAAATAAAAAGAAAAAAAACAGATACTTAATATCATTCCTCAAGGCTGTATCCTCCAAAGACATATTTAACTTTAGCATGAGCTATCGGACAATCTACAGATCCTGATCCCAAACATTTATACATATTTGTACCTTCACCCGCAGCTAAAGCCTCTATATTATAATTGAGTAATGTATTGAATGAAACGTGGTGATTAGCTGGACGTTTTACCGTTAAATACACCATTATACATAAAAATAAGAAGAATACCAGTTTTCTCATATTGCTTTTTGTTATAAGATTAATATGTGAACAAAGGTAGTAAACTGGCAAAAAGAAGCTATAAAATGTGGCTGACCATTTCTGACCTACTATAAATTATAATCTAAAGAGATATTACAATTATCTAAAAATTGCCATTTCATCGAGGTTTATAGCTATTAAAAGAATTTTAGATTATAGAACCAATTGATACCCATCTACACATTTTTCTATATCAATAGAAGAATCTAACTCTTTTATGTTAGAACGCAAACGTGCTACCGCTTTATGAATTCGATCATTTGTAGCACTTCCATCAGACCACAAATTCTCACTAATATCACTATTTTTTAAAACATATCCTGTTTCTTCCATTCTAAGAAAAAGCTCCAATAGCTTACTAGGCTGTGGCTGCAAATACTTTTGTCGCCCATTAAACTCTATTACTTTTTGATCTGCATGAAATATAAAACCTCCATGTAATTTATAAGAACGTATAGAAGAACTATCATTCATTTCTTTCACTATTTTTATAACAGGCTTTTCTATAACTTCCTTCTTTCTTATAGAAAATATTTTATTTTGAACAAATAAAATAAATTTGTAAATCATATATATACAAACGATGTATATCAATAAACCCAAAATGATTTCCATATATAGCATATTCCAAACGGAATAATGAAGATAAGCCATTACCTCTATTTCACAAGCATAGCCTATAGAAACAATAAACACCAAATTTGAGAACTTACGCCATTCACTATAAGAGGTAGATGCTGATGTCACATCACCAAGCCTATCTACAACGGAAACATATAATGCTGCTTCCATTGAGATACCCGACTCGTTTAAATACTTTTTCCAAATAAGATTCAATGAATCTGGCTGAATGGGATGTTCTTTAAAAGCAACGCTATGCAGCAAACGAACACTAGTATCTGTCGTTATATTGTTGTAATGTTTTGCCTTATCTAACTTTAACTTATATACACCTGTAGAATCTGCATAGATTACCGAATCCGGTAATTCTGTAAATCCCACATTTGATACATCCGGAAGAGTAAGCATCAAAGGACCTTCCCCTTCCACATTCCGACTTTTCAGTTCCTGATTAAATGCCTTAATAAAAGCTTTTTTCACCTCCTCTTTAAGCGCAGATAGCTTAGATTCATAAGAGTACTTGCAAGCAAAAAAGAATGCAACTACACCAATACAAGCAATAACAGCTAACAGAATAATATTTTTAGTTCTCATCGTGTTTCATTTTATATCCTTTTGGAGCACAAAGATAACATTTTTTACACTAATCAACGAGTTAGACAGATAATACTATATTATAAAAATCATATTCCTGCGATTTTCCAGCAGGGACGTTAGAGAATAAGTTATCAACCTTTTCACCCATAGTAAAAGCACCTGTCCTATTTTTAAGATTTACCTGTTTAATTTTAAAGTAAAAATGAAGCAAAGAGAGAAATAAATGCATAAATTAATGCAAGAATATACCGTTTTCAGACTAAATATTACATAAATAAGGGATAAAAAACGAATTATTTACCGCTAACTAAGCTTTGTTCCTCACCGAGGAACGACTCGTTGCCCGGTGTGCGTCGCTTCCTTCCTCACCGAGGAACAATACATTCATCGGTGAGACCCAAATTTATCGGTATATTTTCAGCTATTTCACACTATATTCCATCCAAATCAAATATAGCAAAAAGAAAGTACTTATCAAATAATCAAACGAATATCCGCAAATATCCTCTTTGCAGCAAACAATAAGCATCCAAATAACCTAAAAACAAAGCACCACGGATTTCCATAATCCCTAATTACTCACATATTTATTCGCATACAAGACTCTGGTCTTAAATTCAAGGCAGGAGAAACGCATAAAATATCCTATTTTTATGTATGTTCTCATTTCAAGACTTCCATATATAAAAAAATCCTATATCATGTCTAAGATGATATAGGATACTAACAATTATATAGAGGCGTTTATTACAACGCCTTTATTTCTTCTATGGACAAGCCTGTGACTTGCGAAATAACATCAAGAGGAATATTCAGAGTCTTCATATTGCCTGCTGCTTCCCTTTTCTCTTCCAGACGGCCTTCATTAATACCTTCCACACGTCCTTCAGCATGACCCTCTGCACGTCCTTCTGCACGACCTTCAGCACGTTCAGTGAATATATTATCTTTTAATATGACAATATTATCCAAATGGCGATAGTAAGCATCAAGCTCTGCTTTAGTCATCTTGTCAAGTTTTAATCGTTCACGGGCTTCTGTTAAACCTGGAGCAGTCGCACTATCAGGAATATCACCTGTATTCAGATAATAGATCCATTCTTCCAACGGACTTTTAGCTACCTGATTAAAATCATTGACCTTCAAAATATAATATTCAGGATAAAGTTGACTTACTGTATCCACTTTAAAAGTTTGTTTTTGAAAAGGAGTCAGTTCAAGCATATCTCCCTGATGAATTCCCCGGAATTCCGTTTTACCGTGATATACGGTATCTTTGCCACTACCTAAAGAAAAATAGACAATATTGACACTATATACTTTACGTACCTTATCATAACCTTCTCCACGATTAATATACTCGGTTACTAATTTTGAAGTACCAAACAGCATACGTTGAAAATAAGCATACTCATTATTATTCTGAACTTCAATCAGAATAAGTTCACCTTTCGAGTTTTCAGCAAGCATATCTACACGATTATACTTATCAAACTCATCTTCTTGATTGCTTTCACTCTCTAAAAGCTTCCGAATGATTATCTTTTCATTCAAAAGAGTAGTTAGAAAGCCCTCAAGAACTGCAAAATTGGCTTTATTACGCAATAAACGTTTCATAGCCCAATCGAAACGAATATAATTACTTGACATAAGTTCGTCTCCTTTCTTGTTATCTTGTTTCAAGCTAACAAAGGTAAGCAGAAAATGTTTGATTTCAAGTATATATGCTTCAATTTCTTTCTACTAAGAATATTCTATCTTCCACTGTCCCAAAGTCCGCGTTGTACTATCGAAATTCACTCCAACTTTAACAACCTTGCGATGCTCTACCTCATAAGGAATGGCATACTGTTTACTATTAATTTGTGCCAACGCTTCTTCGGGAGTTCCGTCTACCTTAAATTCAAACACATAAATCGCATCAGGCATCTTGATTACCACATCAGCCCTACCAATAGCATTCTTAACCTCTACATCCACATATTGCCCCATCAAACGGAATAACAAATAGAAAATAGTCTGATAGTGCTTTTCCTGATTATTCTCCAAATCATAAGGTATAGAAGAAAAGAAAGAACGAGTACGAAGAAGGCACTGCTCAATATCACCTTTCATCAGGTCTCTTACAAAAGAGACTACATAAAAATTACTTTCACGTGTCGGTTGATTGAGATAGGAAGGGATCAGAGTCTCAATAAAGCCTATCTTAACTTCTTCGTTGGGATAACCTAATGTATATGTACGAAAGAGAGGTTCATATCCTTTAATAGTCAAATAGCCACTCTGATAAAGTACAGGAATCGGATCGGTAATAACCTCTGTCGCTTTATCAAAATCTTCGTCTTTCACTTCCATCTTTTCCAATAGAGTAAGACTGAAGTCCATTCGCTGTAACATTTCAATCAAGAAAGTAGGCGTGCCGGTAGAAAACCAAAAGCTCTTATAATCTCTTTGCGAAAATGCATTGAAAAGGCTGAACGGATTGTAAATATCTTCACAAATCTTGCTGAAATGATAACCGTCATACTGCCGTTTCAAATGCCGACAAGCTTCTTCATAGGTTTCATTATTCGCTTGAGCTATCCTCTCAATATCCGGTTGCATCTGACTTAGCAACTCTTGCTCTGTAATACCACAAATAGCACTATAATCATCGCTCATACTGATATTCTGCAAGTTATTCAGCTCACTAAATATACTCATCTGACTGAACTTGCTGATTCCTGTCAGAAACAAGAAACGAAGATATTGCCCTTGCGCTTTAAGAGGACTGAAAAACTTCCGCATTTCAGTTCGCAATTGTCCTTGTAAAGCAGAGTCGCTATTACTATCCAATAAAGGTGCATCATATTCGTCAATCAATACAACAGCCTGCTTTCCTGTCTGTTGGTAGATTCGTTGAAGCAAACCGGTTAAACGGGCTGCATAGCTCGTTTCTTCTTCATTTTTCCCATAAGTCCTCTCCCATTCGCTTAGATAAAGATTCAATTGCTCTTGCAAATCTTCGATTGTGGTGTATTTCGTTCTACTAAAATCAATATGCAACACAGGATAAACAGTCCATTCTTTCTCTAACTGTTCCATAGCCAATCCTTCGAACAACTCTTTCTTTCCGGAAAAATAAGCTTCAAGAGTAGAGACTAGAAGACTTTTTCCAAAGCGACGCGGACGACTAAGGAAATAAATCTTATTTGTATGAGTCAAATGATAAATTAATGCAGTTTTATCAATATACACACAATCATTATTACGTAAATCCTCAAAATTCTGTATTCCGATAGGATATCTTCTAAATGTCTCTTTCATACCACTCTAATGCTTTTATTGGAAATATGAACAAAGATACGAAATAAAATGATTACATGACACTTAATATTATTATAAAACCCTACAATATCATTCAATTGCATTGTTCGATTCACATAAACTTATCTAAAGAACTACCTTATTAATAGCCATTAAAATAGTGACGCTATCCCACCAATATAGTGACGGTATATGCTTAGGATAGCGTCACTATCCAAGGCAAATACCGTCACTATATTTAAACCGAATATTTCGGGCTTTTAACTCTAGTTTCCGCGCTGTGTAGGCAAGGTAAATTCCTGCGAATCACAAATCATTCCATTCTCGTCCGCCACTGCGACACGGAATGTCACTTCACCGTCTTTCAATTTTTCACCTGCATGAATGGAAGCGGTATAACGGATGCCTTCACCCGGAAGAATTTCCTCCACCATCACGGAAGGAGAAATGCCGAGATGCTTCACCTTCCCCACCGTTTCTACCACAGGAACTACATTATAAACAGGATTTCTCCCTTCATTCATAATCTCAAAGATTATCTTGCTATTTTCTCCCGCATCAATCACATGACTGCGATTATCATCTATAAAACGGATCTTGCGCAACTTCAGTTGAGAAATAGGCTGTTGCACTTGCGGCTGTTTCTTATACTTTTGCACACGCACTTCCCGTACTTCAGGAATATACGCATCTTCCTCTATTTGCTCTTGCCTCGGCGCCGTCAACGCGTTTCCAATAGCCGCACCGGCAATGGTTCCCACAATATTCCCAATAGCAGAACCACGGTAACCGCCCCTCCAGCCATGATTATTATCTCCGATAAGTCCGCCTATCGAACTTCCCAGACTACCTCCGATAGAAGCACCTGCCATGATAGCTCCCGGATTTCCCATACGCCCCGACGCACATCCACTCACAATCAAAGCGGAAAGCAAAATTACTGTTAGTTGTTTCTTCATGAGTCTCTCTATTTAGTGTTATTATTTATTCTACCACTTTAAAACGAGCGAAACGTAATAATAGTTGTTTGTCTCCCGCATTTTTAAAATGAATAGTTGCTTTCGCATTGTCTCCCGTTCCTTCTACTTTAATCACTTCACCCAATCCGAAACGTTCGTGCTCTATCATCTGTCCGGCCTGTACTCCTGCTACCGATGGCGAAGTGGAAGAGGTTGCCTGTGCACCGCTACTTGGGCTAACAGTACTAACTTTCTTCAAATTCCTCGGTACGCTGGAAGCAATGATCTGTGCTTTCGGACGTTCACGTTGTTCGGAAGATGTACTTCCGAAAGGGGCACGCGACGGAGAAGCTGAACGGGTGAATCCTCCTTCAATCTCTCTACGGAAACGTCCTGCACCTTCATCGACAGCACGGCTCACTCCTGCCTCATGCGGCAATTGCAAGTAATGAACATCGATATCACGCAAGAAACGACTGGGGCTTCCAAATTCCATCTTTCCATAACGGAAACGGGTTTTGGCAAAAGACAGATAACAATGTTCCTCCGCACGAGTAATAGCTACATAGAACAAACGACGTTCTTCTTCCAGTGCCCGGGGAGAATCTCCTACCATCCCACTGGGAAACAGGTTTTCTTCCAGACCGACCACAAATACATTCTTAAACTCCAATCCTTTAGCCGAATGAACTGTCATCAACGTTATCTTTTCCCCATCATCCGCCTTGTCGGAATCCTGATCGGTAAGCAATGCAATCTCCGAAAGGAAATCGGTAAGAGACACATTCGGATTACCCTCCTCCTGCCGCAAAGCGCAGAAGTCATTCATTCCATTCACCAACTCTTCTATATTTTCCTTACGGCTTAGATTCTCGGGGGATGTGTCCTGACAAACATCGTTGATAATGCCGGACTGACGGATGATATTCGTTCCTATTTCATAAGCGTTCTTATCTGCCTGATCGACAATGAAACCTTCTATCAATTCACGAAAGCCTTGCAGTTTTGCATGCGTTCCTTTATTTATATCCAGTCCGTAACTCAATGGTTCACAGAGTGCCGCCCAAAGACTTACGCCATGATCGGTAGCCGCCGATATAATCTTCCCGACTGTCGTATCTCCAATACCACGAGCCGGATAATTAATGATTCGCTTGAATGCTTCTTCATCATTCGGATTCACTACCAAACGGAAATAAGCAATCACATCTTTTATCTCTTTTCGCTGGTAGAACGAAAGTCCTCCGTAAATCTTATAAGGTATACTCCGTTTCCGAAGAGCCTCTTCAAAAATACGGCTTTGTGCATTCGTACGATACAGGATGGCAAAATCAGCATATCCGTAGCGATACTCCCGTCGTAGCTCTGCAATCTTATTAGCTACAATATCTCCCTCTTCCACATCGCTATACGCCTGAAATACGCCGATAGGTTCCCCCTTTTCTTTCTCCGAAAACACGGCTTTCCGTATCTGGCGTTCATTCTTCTCAATCAAGCTATTGGCAGCACAAACAATGGTTTGTGTGGAACGATAATTCTGCTCCAGTTTAAAAACTTTCGTATTGGGGTAGATTTTTGTAAAATAGAGAATATTGTCAATATCCGCCCCACGGAAAGAATAGATACTTTGCGCATCGTCTCCCACTACACAGACCCGTTGATTTTCTTTAGTCAGTTGTAGAACAATGCTATGCTGCGCATAATTCGTATCCTGATACTCGTCCACCAATACATAACGGAACTGATCGCGATAACGTGCCAGCACTTCCGGAAAGTCACGAAACAGAATATAGGTATATACCAATAAATCATCAAAATCCATCGCTCCCGCCTGACGGCATCTGTCCCAATAACGAGTATAGATATCACGGATAGCAGGCATCTTGGCAGCCATATCTCCTTCGTAAGCCTCTTTATTGGCAGCGTATCCCGTAGGAGTGACCAAATGGTTTTTGGCATTGGAGATGCGTGCCTGCACTACTCCCGGTTTATAAGTTTTCTCGTCCAATCCCATCTCTTTGATGATGGAACGAAGCAGGCTCTTACTATCAGCCGTATCATAGATGGTGAACTGGGAAGTGAACCCGATAAATGTTGCTTCGGCACGAAGAATCCGTGAGAAGATGGAATGGAAAGTCCCCATCCACAAATAACGTGCCCTTTCCATACCTACCTGACGGGCAATACGCTCTTTCATCTCGCGCGCCGCCTTATTCGTAAAGGTCAGTGCAAGGATATTCCACGGATTGTAGCCGTTCTCCTGTTCCAGCAAGTAAGCGATTTTATAAGTCAATACGCGCGTCTTCCCTGAACCTGCACCGGCTATCACCAGCGAAGGACCGTCATTATAAGTCACTGCAGCACACTGACTCTCGTTCAATTCATCTATATAATTGGTATTCATAACAGCATTATAAAAACAATGTGGATTTTTAACAAACCCTTGGCATTCAAATTTGTTCTCAATACAAAAGTATAATATTCATTCGAGAATGAAGGTATTTTTATGAATTTTCATCACTAACTATTTTAACCTAACACCAAAAAGCAATGAAAAGAAGTATATTTTTATCGATTATTTTGAGTTTGTTTCTGGTCGCCTGCATTCCACAGGCAATGGCACAAAAGCAGAGCCGCCTGGAAAAGCTGATAAGGTATCTGAACGATAATGACGCCGACAAATGGCAGAAAAACCGTGATAAGATAGATGACGAGACACAAACCTATTATGCCGAGGAACTGGCATTATTGGATGTGCTCAACGGATTGTGGAACGAGCAAAGCGAACAGGCTGCCACCAACTATTTCGGATGCTATGAAAGGGCAACGAAAGCTTATTTTCCCAATATCTGTGAAGAAGAGAAAATACAACTTTCCAACGTACAAAACAAAGCAGAACTGGCCGTTATCTCCATTCTGGAAGCTTCGAAAGATCAAATTCCTTTTAGCAAGACGTTGATGGACAGTATCCGGTCAAGCGGTTATCCGGGAGATTCCGCCATCTTGCAAAAGGTGCGGGACATCCGTGAAATGGCTTTACTGGAAGGTATGCTGAAAACACCTACGCTGAATATTTATCAAACGTACATCACGGAATATCCGAACGGCAAATTTATCTCTCAAATCAACACTGCGGAAAACAAACGGCTTTACCAGATCGTAAAGAGTAATCCGACATCGGCGAATTTCAAGGCATTTTTTGATAACGCCAACATGCAGAAATTCTTCACGGATAAAGATACGCGTCCATTCCTTCCGGAAGTCCGCGCGTTATACGATGATTTTCTGTTTCAAGGAATCGACAGCCTCCGAGAGAAAGGAAACGCAACAGACATTCGGCAGATTATTGACGAGTATAAGCAATCACCTTACCTGACTTCCACAGCACGTACTCATCTGGACGACCTTGAATATCTTAGTGAAAAAGCTGATTTTGAGCTTTTAAAAGCTGCCATTGTCAATTCCGAATCTTTGAGTATGCTGCAGGATTTTCTTTGCACACACAGGTATAAGGAATTTCGTGACCAGGCCAATGCACTACGGACACCATTTATTCTGCAAACAATCATATCCACTCCTACTTCCGTGAAATACTATAATGGAGGACGATTGATTAAGTCTGCGGAAAATGACAGTACGGGAAATACCTCGACCACTTATTCGTATGACGATAAGGGGCAGCTCATTTCTACATTGTCGCTTACCGTAAAGAACGGTCAGCCAAGCAATGAAATACAAACGAACAGATTATACGATCCGCAAGGTCACTGCATCTTTGAAGTGCAAACGAATCCGAAAACCAAAACGGATCTCTACCGACGGACACGCCGTATCGGTACGGACGGAAGTATCGAGAGTGATTCGCTCAAGTATACAGATGGAAGAGTCATCATAAGTTCCTATAATAAACAGGGGTTATTGACCGAAACCAAAGAGTATAATAAGAATGGAGAACTTCAGGCGTACACCGCAAACAAATATGATGATAAAGGCAGATTGATTTCATCCCAACATCAAAACCTGCTTTTTGCCAATTCTTCGGATCAGATTATTTCACAAAAAGATGCTTATGAATACGATAAATACGGTTATCTGACACAAATCGTTTACCAACGGATTTTAGGCAATAACCAGAAAACATCGGGATGCCTGACCTGCCTGTACGATAAATACGGAAACCAGATCGATAGCAATTCTTATTATGAATATGATAATACGGGCCAATGGATCTGCCGGACCGACCGTGAGCATCCGAAAGAAGTGGAACGCATACAGTACATTTACAAATAAAGTAAGATGCTGTGAACATTTTGCAAAGGGCTTCTGTTATTATAGTATAACAAGCCAATTAAAACTTGTAACATTATGAATACTATATTAATGTCTTTAATTATGATGACCATGACTTACGAAATGCCTAAACTTCCTTACGCTAACAATGCGTTGGAACCTGTAATCAGTCAGCAAACAATAGATTTCCATTACGGAAAACATCTACAAACGTATGTAAATAATCTGAATAGCCTCGTGCCCGGAACAGAATATGAAGGTAAAACGGTAGAAGAAATCGTTGCAGCCGCACCGGATGGAGCTATATTCAATAACGCCGGACAAGTATTGAACCACAACCTGTACTTCCTGCAATTTGCCCCGAAACCTTCAAAGAAGGAGCCGGCCGGTAAACTGGGAGAAGCCATCAAACGTGACTTTGGCAGTTTTGAAAACTTCAAGAAAGAATTCAATGCAGCAGCAGTCGGATTGTTTGGTTCAGGATGGGCTTGGCTATCCGTAGATAAAGACGGTAAACTGAAAATCACTAAAGAGGGGAACGGCAGCAATCCAGTACGTGCCGGTTTGAAACCACTTCTTGGATTTGACGTTTGGGAACACTCCTATTATCTGGATTACCAGAACCGCCGTGCCGACCACGTAAACGCCCTGTGGGATATCATCGACTGGGATGTGGTTGAAAAAAGAATGTAATTAAATTTACAAGCTAAACTATACTTATGGAAAAGGTCGTTGTGTTTTTCACAGCGACCTTTTTTACAGATTAAAAAGAACAGACTTTTATTGTATATCAGATGCATTAGTTGTATTTTTGCAACTCATAAAACAACATAACAAACAATTATGATACTGTATAAAAGAAAAAAAATACGATTTATTGTCTCCATTGCTGTACTCCTTTTCCTCCCCCTTTTCGGCAATGCTGCCACCACAGAAGAATCTGAGGAAGAAATTCTGTTTATCACCTCTTATAATTCTGACACTAAATATACCTACGATAACATCAGCACATTTGTAGAAACCTACACCCAATTGGGAGGAAGATATTCGACCATGGTAGAAAATATGAATGCAACAGACTTAACGCAGGCGCATCAATGGAAAAAAACATTAACTGATATTCTGGACAAACATCCGAAAGCCAAATTAGTTATTCTCCTGGGTGGTGAAGCATGGAGCAGTTTTCTTCATCTCGAAGATGAAAAGTACAAGCAGCTTCCTGTTTTCTGTGCAATGGCATCACGCAACGGAATACGTATTCCGGAGGATTCAACCGACATCCGAAGCTATAATCCCGAAAGCATTAACTTAATGGAACGCATGAAGGAATACAACGTAAGATATTGTAGCACATACGAATATGACATTAAAAAAGATATTGAAATGATACAGGATTTCTATCCGGAAACAGAACACCTTGTATTTGTATCGGATAACACATACAACGGACTTGCCGAACTGGCATGGTTCAAGAAAAACCTGCAACATTTCCCACTGTTGTCTATCACCTACGTCGATGGCCGCATCCATACACTCGATATGGCTGCCAGTCAATTGCGCAATCTTCCCAGAAACACAGTCATGTTGCTTGGTATCTGGAGAATCGATAACCGGGGTATTACTTACATGAATAACTCCGTTTATGCTTTTTCCAAAGCCAATCCTCTCCTGCCTATGTTCAGCATGACTTCCACTGCAATAGGTTACTGGGCTATCGGAGGATATGTCCCGCAATATGAAGGAGTGGGACAAAGCATGGGAGAATATGCCTACCGCTTTTTAGACCAGAAGGAAACTGATATCAGCAGTATCAATATCTTACCCAACAGATATAAATTTGATGCGAAGAAACTAAAGGAATGGGGATTTGAAAACAAGAAGTTACCTGTTAACTCAATGGTAATCAATCAGCCCATCCCGTTCTTTGTGGCCTATAAGACAGAAGTACAATTCATCCTGATTATATTTCTCGTATTAGTAGGAAGTCTAATGATTTCGCTGTATTACTATTACCGGACTAAAATCCTGAAGAATCACCTTGAAAGAACTACGAAACAACTACGGGAAGATAAAAAGAAGTTGGAAGAGTCTGAAGTCGAATTGCGTGATGCTAAAGAGCGCGCCGAAGAAGCTAACCAACTGAAAAGTGCCTTTGTTTCGAATATGAGCCACGAGATACGGACTCCGCTAAATGCTATTGTCGGTTTCTCCAGTCTGATTATCGGTTCGGTAGAGCAGAATAACGAACTGAAAGAATACGCAGATATTGTCCAGACCAACTCCAATCTGTTGCTCCAACTGATTAGTGATGTACTGGATATATCACGCCTGGAATCAGGAAAACTGCAATTCAACTATGAATGGTGTGAGCTGGTGAACCATTGCCAGAATATGATTACTCTGACCAACCGGAACAAGACAATGGATGTAGACATTAAACTGCAAATGCCTAAAGAGCCTTACATGCTCTACACAGATCCCTTGCGCCTGCAGCAGATTATTATCAATCTGCTGAACAATGCCTTGAAATTCACTCCTGCCGGAGGAAGTATTACGCTGGATTATGAAGTGGACGAAAAAAAGCAATGTATGCTGTTCTCGGTAACTGATACCGGCACCGGAATCCCCGAAGATAAACAGGAGCTGGTATTCCAACGTTTCGAAAAGCTGAACGAGTTCGTACAGGGTACAGGATTGGGACTGGCTATCTGCAAACTGACCATCCAATATATGGGAGGTGATATCTGGATTGACAAGAATTACAAAAATGGCGCCCGATTTATCTTTTCTCATCCTATCAAAAAACAGGAATCAACAGAAAAATGAAAAAAAATCGAATGATTTAGTGTTTTTCTGTTTCTTTTTCACTTACTTTGTCCCCGTAAAGACAAAGGGGTGCCCCATGAGGGGCTGAGATTATACCCTAGGAACCTGAGGCAGTTAGTACTGACGTAGGGATTGTGTTTCTTCTTATCGCCTTTCCATTCAAGCACGCTCTTTGTATTTACTTTCAACTTATTTATTCTGATAGGACAATGAAAGTACAAGTGAACAACAAAGAGGTGGAAATTACTCCCGACTCTACCCTTACACAACTGACAGCACAGCTCGAACTTCCGGTTCAAGGCATTGCTATCGCCGTAAACAACAAAATGATTCCCCGTACCGAATGGGAGGGTTTCATATTGCATGAGAACGATAACCTGGTGATTATCAAAGCTGCTTGCGGAGGATAAGGGAATGGTCAGTCTACAATTTATCACGCATCAGACCGAACGGTACTCGTACCTCGAATCGGCACGTATGGCACTCGAAGGCGGGTGCAAATGGATCCAACTACGCATGAAAGAGGCTCCTCTCGAAGAAGTGGAGGCAGTAGCCCTGCAACTGAAACCGCTTTGTAAAGAGCACGAAGCAATCCTGGTTCTGGACGATCACGTTGAACTGGCGCGAAAGCTGGAAGTGGACGGTGTTCATCTGGGCAAAAAGGATATGCCTATCGACCAGGCCCGCCAAATTCTTGGAGAGGCTTTCATTATCGGCGGCACTGCAAATACATTCGAAGATGTTGTACAGCACTATCGTGCCGGTGCCGATTATCTTGGCATCGGTCCTTTCCGGTTTACTACCACCAAAAAGAATTTAAGCCCTGTACTGGGATTGGAAGGCTATTCCTCCATCCTTTCACAGATGAAAGAGGCGAATATCGAAATCCCCGTAGTAGCGATTGGAGGAATCACTTATGAGGATATTCCTGCCATACTTCACACAGGAGTAAACGGGATAGCCCTGTCGGGAACCATTCTCGGAGCGGATAATCCGATAGAAGAAACACGTAGAATCCTGAATCATGCGTAAAGCAATGATGTACAATCAGTAATTTAATTTATAATATATATAGAATGGAAAAGTTAGTAATTGCGGGACGCGAATTTAACTCCCGTCTTTTCCTGGGAACAGGAAAATTCAATTCCAATGAAGTAATGGAACAAGCTATTCTGGCTTCAGGCACGGAAATGGTTACTGTTGCCATGAAACGAATTGACATGGACAACAAAGAGGATGACATGCTGAAACATATTATTCATCCGAATATTCAGCTATTGCCCAATACTTCCGGTGTACGTAATGCAGAGGAGGCTGTTTTTGCAGCACAACTGGCTCGCGAAGCCTTTGGAACAAACTGGCTGAAACTGGAAATTCACCCGGACCCACGCTATCTGCTCCCTGACTCTATCGAGACACTGAAAGCTACGGAAGAACTGGTAAAACTGGGTTTTATCGTGTTGCCTTATTGTCAGGCTGACCCTGTACTCTGCAAACGTCTGGAAGAAGCGGGCGCAGCTACCGTTATGCCGCTCGGTGCACCAATCGGTACCAATAAAGGATTGCAGACCAAAGAATTCCTGCAAATCATTATCGAACAGGCAGGTATCCCGGTAGTCGTAGATGCGGGTATCGGTGCACCCAGTCATGCTGCCGAAGCAATGGAACTGGGAGCTTCCGCTGTATTAGTTAATACCGCAATAGCCGTTGCCGGAAATCCGGTAGAAATGGCAAAAGCATTCAAAGCGGCTACAGAAGCCGGAAGACAGGCTTACGAAGCAGGATTAGGATTACAAGCCGTCGACTTCGTGGCAGAAGCAAGTTCACCTCTAACGGCTTTTCTTGATTAAAAACGAATAAACTATGGAACAAAAAATAAAATTCCCCCGCTCGCAGAAAGTCTATTTACCCGGTAAACTTTATCCGAATATCCGTGTAGCGATGCGGAAAGTGGAACAAGTGCCCAGTGTCAGCTTTGAAGGCGAAGAAAAGATAGCAACACCGAACCCGGAGATATATGTATATGATACCAGCGGACCGTTCAGCGATGCAGATATGAGCATTGATCTTAAAAAAGGACTGCCCCGTATGCGTGAAGAATGGATTGTAGGCCGTGGTGATGTGGAACAACTTCCCGAAATTACTTCGGAATACGGACAAATGAGAAGGGACGATAAAAGTCTCGATCACTTACGTTTCGAGCACATCGCTCTGCCCTATCGCGCTAAAAAAGGAGAAGCAATCACTCAAATGGCATACGCCAGAAGAGGGATTATCACCCCTGAAATGGAATATGTAGCAATCCGCGAGAACATGAATTGCGAGGAATTGGGAATTAAGACCCACATTACTCCAGAATTTGTCCGTCAGGAGATTGCAGAAGGACGTGCTGTATTACCGGCCAATATCAACCACCCGGAAGCTGAACCGATGATTATCGGACGCAACTTCCTTGTGAAAATCAATACGAATATCGGAAATTCGGCTACTACCTCAAGCATAGATGAAGAAGTGGAGAAAGCATTGTGGAGCTGCAAATGGGGTGGCGATACCTTGATGGATCTTTCCACAGGAGAAAATATCCATGAAACACGCGAATGGATTATCCGTAATTGTCCCGTACCCGTCGGCACGGTTCCTATTTATCAGGCACTTGAAAAGGTGAACGGCATAGTGGAAGACCTCACCTGGGAAATCTACCGGGATACATTGATTGAACAATGCGAACAAGGTGTAGATTACTTCACCATTCATGCAGGGATCCGCCGCCATAATGTTCATCTTGCCGATAAGCGGTTGTGCGGTATTGTCAGCCGTGGAGGAAGCATAATGAGTAAATGGTGTCTCGTACACGATCAGGAAAGTTTCTTATACGATCACTTTGATGATATTTGTGATATTCTGGCACAATATGATGTAGCCGTTTCTTTAGGCGACGGACTTCGTCCGGGTTCTATCTACGATGCGAACGATGAAGCGCAGTTTGCCGAACTGGATACCATGGGAGAATTAGTGCTTCGTGCCTGGGATAAGAATGTTCAGGCATTTATTGAAGGCCCCGGACACGTTCCGATGCATAAAATCAAAGAGAACATGGAACGTCAGATTGAAAAATGCCATGACGCCCCATTCTATACACTCGGCCCGTTGGTGACGGATATTGCTCCCGGATACGACCATATCACTTCTGCTATCGGTGCCGCACAAATCGGATGGCTGGGTACGGCTATGCTTTGTTATGTCACTCCGAAAGAACACCTTGCCTTACCCGACAAAGAGGATGTACGCGTAGGAGTCATTACCTACAAGATAGCCGCTCATGCCGCTGACCTGGCAAAAGGACACCCGGGTGCACAGGTACGAGACAACGCATTGAGTAAAGCTCGCTATGAGTTCCGCTGGAAAGATCAGTTCGACCTGTCTCTCGACCCGGAGCGGGCGCAGACCTATTTCCGTGCAGGACATCATATCGATGGAGAATATTGTACGATGTGCGGACCTAATTTCTGTGCAATGAGATTGTCACGCGATTTAAAGAAAAGCGCTAAAACCAACAAATAATGAGTGGGGAGAAACAGAAAGTCAGCCCACTGACCGAACCTGCCCTCCCCTCATTTCAATTCTCAATTTTTAATTCTCAATTTAATAAGAATGTTCTCCGACGAATTAGAAAAAATATCCTGGGAAGAGACGACAAAAGCCATCTATTCCAAAACAGATGCCGACGTACGCCGTGCATTGGGTAAAAAAGAGCATCTGGATGTCAACGACTTTATGGCGCTGATTTCACCTGCCGCCACTCCTTATCTGGAAGTGATGGCACGCCTTAGTCAGAAATATACGATGGAACGGTTCGGTAAGACTATCTCCATGTTCGTACCGCTCTACCTGACTAATTCATGTACCAACTCCTGCGTCTATTGCGGTTTCCACATCAGCAATCCGATGAAGAGAACGATACTGACAGAGGAAGAGATTGTCAACGAATACAAAGCCATCAAACGACTGGCTCCTTTTGAAAATCTACTGCTCGTAACCGGTGAAAACCCTGCCGCAGCAGGTGTTCCCTACATTGCCCGGGCGCTGGATTTGGCAAAACCTTATTTCAGCAACCTGCAAATTGAAGTAATGCCCCTTAAAGCAGAAGAATATCAGGAACTGACTAATCATGGTCTGAATGGAGTGATCTGTTTTCAAGAGACTTACCATAAAGCAAATTACAAGACATATCATCCGAGAGGCATGAAATCTAAATTCGAATGGCGTGTAGACGGCTTCGACCGTATGGGACAGGCAGGTGTACATAAGATTGGCATGGGTGTCCTGATCGGTCTGGAAGAATGGCGGACAGACGTAACGATGATGGCTTATCATCTGCGTTATCTGCAGAAGCATTATTGGAAAACAAAATACAGCGTAAATTTCCCGCGTATGCGTCCGTCTGAAAATGGCGGATTCCAACCGAATGTAGTCATGAACGACCGGGAACTGGCTCAACTTACATTCGCGATGCGAATCTTCGACCACGACGTAGATATCTCCTATTCCACCCGTGAAAGTGCAGAAATCCGAAATCACATGGCAACGCTCGGTGTTACAACCATGAGTGCGGAGAGTAAAACTGAACCGGGAGGATATTACAGTTATCCTCAAACCCTGGAACAATTTCACGTAAGTGATGAGCGAAAGGCGGTTGAAGTGGAACGTGACTTGAAGAAACTGGGTCGCGAACCGGTTTGGAAGGATTGGGATCAGTCTTTTGATTTTAAAAGATAGGCAGATGCGGTACGATAGACAAATCATACTTCCCGAAATCGGAGAAGAAGGTCAGAAGAAACTGCAGGAAGCCAAAGTGCTTATTGTAGGTGTGGGAGGGCTAGGCTCTCCCATCGCTCTCTACCTGGCAGGCGCCGGTGTGGGATGTCTCGGACTGGTAGATGACGATTTGGTAAGCATCACTAACCTGCAACGACAAGTTCTCTATTCCGAAAAAGAATTGGGTAAACCGAAAGCTATCTGTGCAGCGGAACGGCTCTCCGCTCTCAACAGCGAGATCAGAATACATCCCTACTCTACCCGGTTGACGAAAGAAAATGCTTATCATATCATTCAGGAATATGATATAGTAGTCGACGGCTGTGATAACTTTGCCACCCGCTACCTGATTAACGATATCTGCATTGAACAGAAAAAGCCATACGTATATGGTGCTATCTGCGGCTTTGAAGGACAGGTTTCTGTATTCAACTATGGAAACCAGAAAAAGAACTACCGGGATCTTTATCCTGATGAAGAAGAAATGCAACGAATGCCTCCTCCGCCCAAAGGTGTGATGGGAGTTACTCCTGCTATTGTAGGAAGCGTTGAAGCTACGGAAGTGCTGAAAATAATCTGTGATTTTGGAGATGTTTTAGCCGGCGAACTATGGACAATCGACCTGCGGACATGGCAATCTAACAAATTTTCACTATAAAGGTTGGTTTCTGACATAGTTAATTAGTAACTTTGCTAAGCAATCCAATTTTAACAAAAGAAATGAAACTAATTGTAGTTACCACCCCTACCTTCTTCGTCGAAGAAGATAAGATTATTACCGCTCTTTTCGAAGAGGGGCTGGATGTCCTACATCTTAGGAAGCCGGAAACTCCGGCTATGTATTCGGAACGGCTATTGACACTTATTCCGGATAAATATCACCGCCGTATCGTCACGCATGAACATTTCTATTTGAAAGAAGAATTTAATCTGATGGGTATCCACCTGAATGCACGTAATCCCAAAGAGCCGCATGATTATTATGGTCACATCAGCTGTTCGTGCCATTCAGTGGAGGAGGTAAAAAACAGAAAGCATTTTTACGACTATGTTTTTATGAGTCCTATTTATGATAGTATCTCTAAAGTGAATTACTATTCAACATATACTGCCGAAGAATTGCGTGAAGCACAAAGAGCCAAAATTATCGATTCGAAAGTGATGGCATTGGGAGGTATCAATGAAGATAATTTGCTGGAGATTAAAGATTTCGGTTTCGGAGGAGCTGTCGTATTAGGAGATCTTTGGAACAAATTCGACGCCTGTCAGGATCAGAACTATTTAGCCGTAATCGAGCACTTTAAAAAGTTGAAAAAGCTATCAGATTAATAAAAAGCCGATAGTAAACTGACTGTACATTCCTATTGTATATCCAATAAAGGAAATGACTTTCTCAATCATAAAATAAAAAAGCCGCTGCGAATTGTCTTCCGCAACGGCTTTCTGTATTTTCAGTGTTTTCTTATCAGAACTTATATCCCACGATAATAGAGAAGTTCATGTTTTTAGGATTACCAACTTTTTCCACATCAACCAGACCAAATTGACCATCCAAGCCTGCAATGATTCTACCAAATTCCAATGCAACTCCTACACCAAGACCTGCATCAAAACGCTTCAAAGCATCATCACCAAAAGTGTCGACTTTACGTTCTGTGTCATTACCTAAGTCAAACTTTGTTTTACCGGCAATACCACAAGCAAAATAAGGACCTGCATTCACCACCAGATTAGTATTATCTGCTACATTGAAACGTGCAGCAGCCATTACTGGCAATTCCAAATACATTGCATTAATGCTATTGCCATCTTTCTTTGCACCTTTACTAGTTAAGAATAATGAAGGTTGCAGTGACCATGTATCAGTAAAAGCATATTCAAAACCTCCACCAAGTTTGAATCCAACCTTTGCATTCAGATCAAGATCACCGGTGTAATTACTAAAGTTCATACCTACTTTGGCATTCCAACCTGTAATTTGAGAGAAACCTGTCACTGAAATCAGTGCAAATAAAACAAACAAAACACTCTTCTTCATAATTTTAAAGTTTTAAATTAATACTAAAGGTTTTTATTGACCTCATTGTTTAACAATACAAATGTATAATTGTAATTTGTATTAAACAACTTTTTCGTTAACAAGTGCGCAATTTATAGAGATTATACATAAAAAAAGGGAATTCCCTATTTTTGAGAACTCCCTTTCCTAATTTGTTGATTTGTTTTCTTCTTATTAGAATGCGTAATGGAAACCAATTGAAAGATCTTCACTAGTAAGTTCAAGACCAAAAGAATCTCCAAGCGTATTTATATTTCTACGATATCCCAGGAAACCATACTTGGCAATGAAAGAGAAGTGATCATTCAATTTAACAGCAATCCCCGGTCTAAGTCCCACTTGTCCGGCTTTAGTAGTGTCTCCGTCTTTAACCTTCACGAAGCCGAGAGCAGCAGTTCCGTCCAGGAACAGGCGAACCGCACCGGTTTCACAGTAAGACCAACGAATGTATGGAGCAACAATTACTGAATTTTTTGTTAGTCCACCATTATAATTATGTGAATAATCCAATTCAGCACCCAATGCCCATGTTTCATTAAAGTTGTATCCAACTTCCGGAGCAACTTTAAAAGAAGTAGTGTTGCCTGTGCTGTTACGCCAAACGTTCAAAGATCCGCCTACGTAAATGTCTTGTGCTTTTACAGCGATAGTTGCTAACATTACAACTACCAATAATAAACCCTTTTTCATTTTCTTTGTTTTTTTAAATTAAACGTTAGACCCCAATTCGGTCGATTTCTGGGGTGCAAATGTAAAGCTGTTTTTATGATTAAACAAACATTTAGTTAGTTTTTTATAATAAATACCAAATAAATATTGGATGGTAAACGGACATCAGTACCCAACAGGCATAAAATAAAATAGACTGCAAATACTTTCACAAGTATTTACAGTCTATTTATCAGATAGTTAAGTACCTAACCAGCGTATTTGACTATCCTTCTATTGCTGCCTGTGCGGCCGCCAATCTGGCAATCGGCACTCTGAATGGAGAACAACTAACGTAGTTCAAACCTACCCGGTGACAGAATTTCACTGAAGAAGGCTCACCACCATGTTCACCACAAATACCACATTTCAGATCCGGACGGATAGCACGGCCCTTTTCTGTAGCCATACGTACCAACTGTCCCACACCATTCTGATCGAGAACCTGGAACGGGTCTACTTTCAAAATCTTCTTTTCCAGATAAACAGGAAGGAAAGAAGCTATATCATCACGAGAATAACCGAAGGTCATCTGCGTTAAGTCATTTGTACCGAATGAGAAGAACTCGGCAGAAGAAGCGATACGGTCGGCAGTCAAAGCGGCACGCGGAATTTCGATCATTGTACCCACTTTGAAGTCAATGCTATCTCCTACTTCCTCAAACAACTTCTTAGCTTCCGCACGGATTACATTTTCCTGCTCCTTGAATTCATACAAGATACCAGTTAATGGAACCATGATTTCCGGATGAGTTTCCACTCCTTCTTTCTTCAATTCGAGTGCAGCACCCAAGATGGCACGTGTCTGCATCTGTGTAATTTCAGGATAAGTATTTCCCAGACGGCAACCACGGTGACCCAACATCGGGTTATGCTCACACAATGATTCTACACGTTGCTGGATATATTGCAGGCTCACACCCATAGTATCTGCCATTTCCTGCTGTCCCTTCAAATCGTGAGGAACGAACTCATGCAAAGGAGGATCGAGCAAACGAACCGTTACCGGACAACCAGCCATTGCTTTAAAGATACCCTTAAAGTCTTCTTGTTGATATGGAAGAATCTTAGCCAATGCTTTACGACGTCCTTCCGCATTTTCCGCCAAAATCATTTCACGCATTGCCTTGATCTTTTCACCTTCGAAGAACATGTGTTCCGTACGGCAAAGCCCAATACCTACCGCACCGAAGTTACGAGCCACTTCCGCATCATGAGGAGTATCCGCATTCGTACGTACCTGCAGACGAGTATACTTATCAGCCAGCGTCATTAATTCGGCAAAGTCACCGGAAAGTTCTGCAGCCTGTGTTTCTACCTTACCATTATAAACTACACCTGTACTTCCGTTCAGAGAGATATAATCGCCTTCTTTCAACACAACACCGTCAATTTCTACGGTACGGTTTTTATAATCGATATTCAATGCACCTGCACCCGATACACAACATTTACCCATACCACGAGCCACAACAGCAGCATGAGAAGTCATACCGCCACGAGCCGTAAGAATACCTTCGGCAACTGCCATACCGGCCAAGTCTTCCGGAGAAGTTTCGATACGAACCATTACCACACGTTTACCGGCAGCATGCCATTCAGCAGCGTCGTCAGCAAAGAACACCACCTGACCGGTTGCAGCACCCGGAGAAGCCGGAAGACCACGAGTCAACACTTTGGCTTTCTTCAAAGCATCCTTATCGAATACAGGGTGAAGCAATTCATCGAGTTTATTCGGTTCCACGCGCATCAAAGCAGTCTTTTCGTCAATCATGCCCTGACGGAGCAAATCCATAGCGATCTTCACCATGGCAGCACCTGTACGCTTACCGTTACGTGTCTGAAGGAACCAGAGTTTACCTTCTTGTACGGTGAACTCCATGTCCTGCATATCTTTATAATGATTTTCCAGTTTAGTCTGGAGAGCATCTAATTCTTTATAGATTTCCGGCATTGCCTCTTCCATGGAAGGGAACTTTGCTGCGCGAACATCTTCGGTCACACCAGCCAATACAGCCCAACGTTGAGAACCAATCTTGGTGATCTGTTGCGGAGTACGGATACCGGCCACTACATCTTCACCTTGTGCGTTAATCAGATATTCACCATTGAAAAGGTCTTCACCCGTACCGGCATCACGTGAGAAACAAACACCAGTAGCCGAAGTTTCACCCATATTACCGAACACCATAGCCTGTACATTGACAGCTGTACCCCATTCATCAGGTATACTTTCCATCTTACGGTAAAGGATAGCGCGTTCATTCATCCATGAATCAAATACGGCACATATAGCTCCCCAAAGTTGTTCGTATGCACCAGTCGGGAAATCTTTTCCGGTCTGTTCCTTTACGGCAGCTTTAAATTTCTTTACGAGTTCCTGCAAGTCTTCCACTTTCAACTCGTTATCCAGTTCTACCCCTTTCGCTTTCTTCACCTCTTCAATGATTGCTTCGAACGGGTCGATATCATCTTTATTGGTAGGCTTCATGCCCAATACTACGTCACCGTACATCTGCACAAAACGACGATAAGAGTCCCATGCAAAGCGTGCATTACCTGTCTTACGGATAATACCTTCTACCACTTCGTCATTCAATCCCAAGTTCAGAATCGTATCCATCATACCCGGCATAGATGCGCGCGCACCGGAACGTACAGACACCAACAAAGGATTTTCAACGTCACCGAATTTAGATTTCATCAACGTTTCCACGTGAGTGATCGCTTTTACCACTTCATCTTTCAGTAGCTCAACCACTTTATCACGTCCTAACGTATTGTATTCCGTACAAACATCTGTAGTTATTGTGAATCCGGGAGGGACAGGAATTCCGATTAAATTCATTTCTGCAAGGTTGGCTCCCTTACCACCGAGCAAATTCTTCATGTCAGCCTTTCCTTCTGCCTGACCATTACCAAAGGTATAAACTCTTTTTTTATCCATAATATTGTGTTTAAAGTTACATTATGACTTTTTTCTGTTCGCAAATCTAAGGATATTTCGCAAACTTGAAAACTTTTTGCGAAAAAACTTTCTATCAAAATGCAATTTCGACATTACAATCCGGAATATTTCTGTATACCCGAATTTTTTCCAAAAAAAATACCTACTTTTGCAAAGTAATTATTAGACTGGTGTAAAAGTGGCAAGAAAGAAAAAAGAGCTTCCCTTATTGGAGAAGGTAACAATCATGGATGTGGCTGCCGAAGGAAAAGCCATAGCAAGAGTAGACGACCTGGTGATTTTTGTTCCCTATGTAGTGCCGGGTGATGTTGTAGACCTGCAAATCAAGCGTAAAAAGAATAAATATGCCGAAGCTGAAGCGGTGAAGTTTCACGAGCTGTCACCCAATCGCGCTGTTCCTTTCTGCCAACATTATGGCGTATGCGGTGGCTGCAAGTGGCAAGTGCTCCCCTATTCAGAGCAGATCAGATATAAGCAAAAGCAAGTGGAAGATAATTTGAGACGTATCGGGAAGATCGAACTTCCCGAGATTTCTCCGATTCTCGGTTCTGACAAAACGGAGTTTTACAGGAACAAACTGGAATTCACCTTTTCAAATAAGCGCTGGTTGACAAACGAGGAAGTTCGTCAGGACGTGAAATACGATCAGATGAATGCGGTAGGTTTCCACATTCCGGGAGCGTTCGACAAAGTACTGGCTATTGAGAAATGCTGGTTGCAGGATAATATATCCAACCACATCCGGAACGCAGTACGTGACTACGCTTACGAACACGATTATTCTTTCATCAATCTGCGCACACAGGAAGGTATGCTACGGAATATGATTATACGCACATCTTCCACAGGGGAACTGATGGTAATCGTCATTTGCAAGATTACAGAAGATCACGAAATGAAACTGTTCAAGCAATTACTCCAATTCGTAGCGGACTCTTTCCCCGAAATCACTTCTCTTCTATACATTATTAATAATAAGTGCAACGATACCATCAACGATTTGGACGTTCACGTATTTAAAGGGAAAGACCACATCTTTGAAGAAATGGAAGGACTACGTTTCAAGGTCGGCCCGAAATCATTCTATCAGACTAACTCGGAACAGGCTTATAATTTATATAAGATAGCCCGTAACTTTGCCGGATTAACAGGAAACGAACTGGTATATGACCTTTATACAGGAACAGGAACAATTGCCAATTTCGTTTCACGCCAAGCCCGTCAGGTGATCGGTATCGAATACGTGCCGGAAGCTATTGAAGACGCAAAGGTGAATGCAGAGATCAATGATATCAAGAACGCAATTTTTTATGCCGGTGATATGAAAGATATGCTGACGCAGGATTTCATCAATCAGCATGGGCGCCCCGACGTAATCATCACAGACCCTCCCCGTGCCGGTATGCACCAGGATGTGATTGATGTCATTTTGTTTGCGGAACCGAAACGAATTGTATATGTAAGTTGTAATCCTGCTACTCAAGCGCGGGATCTGCAATTACTGAATGAAAAGTATAAGGTGAAGGCTGTTCAGCCCGTAGATATGTTCCCTCACACTCATCACGTAGAAAATGTGGTGTTGCTGAAACTTCGATAAAGAGTTCACCACAGATTACACAGATTAGCACAGATTATAATAATCAGTAATAAAAATCTGTGTTAATCTGTGTAATCTGTGGTGAAAAATAAATTCTCAAAAGAAAAAAGAAATGAAAAAAAGACCTAGAAGAACTCCTGCTGAAAAAGCACGTGCTCAATATACCAATTATGCAGTCAAAGAGCCCATGGAATTAATGGAGTTCCTGGCTGCCAAGATGCCGGATGCAAGTCGCACGAAATTAAAATCGTTGTTAAGCAAGCGGGTCGTGTTTGTTGATAATGTGATAACCACGCAATTCAACTTTCCCCTTGAAGCAGGCATGAAAGTGAAAATCAGCAAGCAAAAGGGAAAGAAAGAATTTAATAACAGATTGCTGAAGATTGTATATGAAGACGCCTATATCATTGTCGTCGAAAAGATGCAAGGACTTCTATCCGTCAATACGGAGCGTCAGAAAGAGCGCACTGCCTACACGATACTGAATGAATATGTGCAACGCTCCGGACGTCAATTCCGTGTGTTTATCGTTCACCGCTTAGATAGAGATACTTCCGGTCTGATGATGTTTGCCAAAGACGAAAAAACACAGCGGACGCTACGCGACAACTGGCATGAGATAGTGACCGACCGCCGATATGTAGCCGTAGTGGAAGGTAGTATGGAAAAAGATTATGATACAGTCGTTTCCTGGCTGACTGATAAAACACTTTACGTAAGTTCCAGTGAATACGATGACGGTGGATCAAAATCTATTACCCACTATAAGACAATCAAACGCGCTAACGGATATTCTCTGTTGGAACTCGATTTGGAAACTGGCCGAAAGAATCAGATTCGTGTACACATGCAGGATTTAGGCCATCCTATTATCGGCGACGGAAGATATGGAAGAGAAGATTCTCCCAACCCTATCGGACGATTGGCACTCCATGCCTTCAAACTTTGTTTCTATCATCCGGTAACGGGAGATTTAATGGAGTTCGAGACGCCTTATCCGGCGGAATTTAAGAAGTTGTTTCTAAAAAAATAAAACAATATGCTCAAAATAGAAAAGGAGTTATATCGATTGATATAACTCCTTTTCTATTTAAATTATAATTTATTCTATTGCATCTGCAACTCAATATAATCAATATATTCTCCATCAAGATACAAATCACCTTGCAAATAACGACCTCTAACACGAACACCTCTAATCTCACGTAAAGCAAAATCATAACCATAATCAAGATACAATGTTCCATAATCCACCCACCAACGGAATGGCAAATCACCGGCGGGCCTACCATCGTAGTCAAAGACTTGGTAATCTATTCCCAAACCATTGTTATCCAAACGAATACCACTTTCTATCGGATTATTGTCAGAACCAAACCATAAATCACCAACCCAAGTACGCCCCATCAAATCGTCATAAATATCTTCATCGTCTTCACACGAAGTAAAGCCAACCAATAAAGTCAGCATCATCAAGATACCCGCATATCTCTTTATCATTTCCATAATTCTCTAGTTTATTGCGTTTATTAATACAAAATTAGCGTTTTTTATTTACTATACATTACAAGCCACAAGTTTTTTGTACCTTTGCAAAGATAATATTAAAATTTCCACATGAAACTTCTTTGGCTTGATTTAAATAGTTCGTACGCTCATTCTTCGTTGGCATTACCTGCCTTACATGCCCAAATAGCAAATAATACAGACATTGAATGGTGTACCGTCTCCGCTACGATCAATGAAAACACTGGCAGTGTCGTCAATCAAATCTACCGCCATCAACCGGATATCATTGCAGCTACCAATTGGCTATTCAATCATGAGCAACTCCTGCACATTGTTTCACGCGCAAAAGCATTACTACCTCACTGCTGTGTTATACTCGGAGGTCCCGAGTTTTTAGGAGATAATGAAGCTTTCTTATATAAGAACAAATTTGTAAGCGGAGTGTTTCGCGGAGAAGGCGAAGAAGTATTTCCATTATGGTTAAAAGTGTGGAATCAGCCAAGAAAGGAATGGAAATCAATCACAGGACTTTGTTACCTGAATGAATCAGGAGAATATCAGGACAACGGACTTGCCCGTGTCATGAACTTTTCTGAATTGGTTCCTCCCGAAAAAAGCCGTTTCTTCAATTGGAGCAAACCATTTGTGCAGTTAGAAACTACCCGGGGATGTTTTAACACCTGTGCTTTTTGTGTCAGTGGAGGTGAAAAGCCGGTTCGTACCTTATCTCTCGAAGCAATCAAAGAACGTCTCGACGTGATACACGAACACGGAATCAAAAACGTGCGAGTACTGGATCGTACTTTCAATTACAATAATAAACGGGCAAAAGAGCTATTAAACTTATTCCGTGAATACCCGGACATCTGTTTCCATCTGGAAATTCATCCGGCACTACTTTCCGATGAACTCAAACAGGAATTAGCCACTCTGCCTAAAGGTCTGCTGCACCTGGAAGCCGGTATCCAAAGCCTTCGGGAAAACGTGCTTGAACAAAGTCGAAGAATAGGAAAACTCTCCGATGCTTTGGCCGGACTCCACTATCTATGTTCACTTGAAAACATGGAAACTCATGCCGACTTGATAGCCGGACTCCCACTCTACCATCTATCAGAGATTTTCGATGACGTCCGTACCTTAGCCGAGTATGGCGCAAGAGAAATCCAACTGGAATCTCTGAAATTACTTCCGGGCACCGAAATGCGAAGAAGAGCGGATGAATTAGGTATACAGTATTCTCCACTTCCTCCATACGAAGTACTTCAAACCCGTGAAATCACGGTAGATGAGTTACAAACAGCCCATTATCTGTCACGCCTGTTAGACGGTTTCTATAACACTCCTACCTGGCGAAATATCACCCGTATACTAATTTTGGAGAACCCCCATTTCATACATGACCTACTCGACCATCTGGTCCGGACAGATGTCATCGACACTCCTCTTAGTCTGGAAAGAAGAGGATTAATCCTTTATGATTTCTGCAAGAATCATTATCCCGACTACCTGACACAAGTCAGTATTGCATGGATAGAAGCAGGTATGTCATTAAAAAAAGCTCCGGCAGAAAAAGTAAGAACCAAAAGACAGTTACCTCCTGAAAGTTGGGAAGTAGTATACGGTGCATACCGCGAAAATCTACGACTATGTTTCCTCCCTGTCGATGAAGAAGGACATGGCTACTGGTTTGGCTTTGAATCGGAAATTCAGAAGATACAACCGGTTTTCAAAGCTAGAAAATTATCATAAACAAAAGAAAAGTATTCCCATATTATGTGAAATAATTACTATTCACTAATCGTTCAAAGCAGCATATCCTGTTTTTCACCGTCCATACAATAAACTTTACTAGCACAGTGTATGGACATTCGGAAATATCAATTGAATATTCTTTGTTTATTATTGTTCCCCTTATCCGCAGCAGGGCAAGAATGGAGCAAACAGGACTCATTGAGACTTCAGCAAATGTTGGAATCCGATCAGGAAATCAAGAAAAACAGAAAGCTTATCGAAAAAATAGAGCAAAAAATGTACTCTCGAAAACCATTTGTAGATTTTGATCCCACACTACCCACTTTAAAATCTTCCACAATCTTTTCGAGACCTTCTATTCACACATACAAGATGTTCCAAAAGCCAGGTTCCACCTTTTTACCCACTTATTCCTGGTTAAGAATAAACAAGAACCTTATCCTGCATAGTAAAAGCGACTTTGCAGAAAATTCCAATCATTTCCATATCCAAAGCCAAATGGAATATAAATTATCCTCCAGATGGTCTCTCGACATATATGGTTCACAAAACCTCGATACCCGAAGATACCGAGGGCTCCCCTCCGAAGTGGAACCAACCAAATTAGGAAGTAATGTCGTTTTCAAAATAAATAAAAACTGGAAAATCAAAACAGGGATGCAATACCAATATAATGCTATACGAAAAAGATGGGAATGGATACCTCAAGTTAGCGTTTCATACGAATGGTAAATCCTATTGATAATTGAGGATCGAAAAGTTTTAGAAAGCAAGAAAGCATATTTTCCATTTATTCTCGTACCTTTGTCATACGATTAAATATGCTATCATAATGAAGAACTTTATCAAGGGATTCCGGTTTACCCCCTCTAATTATCCGGCAGAAGTAGAAGCAAAAATACAGAAATACAGAAAACAAGGTTACAAACTTCCACCGCGTAAAGTACTCCGTACCCCCGAACAACTGGAAGGTATCCGGGAAAGTGCCAAAATCAATACTGCACTGTTAGACTATATTTCAGAAAATATTCGCGAAGGAATGTCTACTGAAGAGATTGATGTATTGGTATATGATTTCACCACCAGCCACGGTGCTCTCCCTGCCCCACTCAACTACGAAGGATTTCCTAAAAGTGTATGCACAAGCATTAACGACGTGGTTTGTCACGGTATTCCCAACAAAAATGAGATTCTAAAAAGCGGAGACATTATCAATGTGGACGTTTCTACCATTTATAAAGGATATTTCTCCGATGCATCCCGTATGTTTATGATTGGCGATGTCAATCCTGACATGCAAAGATTAGTACAGGTCACCAAAGAGTGTATGGAAATAGGTATTGCCGCCGCACAACCCTGGAAACAACTGGGTGATGTAGGCGCCGCCATCCAGGAACATGCAGAAAAGAACGGTTTCAGCGTGGTTCGTGATCTCTGCGGACATGGCGTAGGGATGCAATTCCATGAGGAACCGGACGTAGAGCATTTCGGCCGACGGGGTACGGGCATGATGATCGTACCGGGAATGACCTTTACCATCGAACCCATGATTAACATGGGAACCTACGAAGTCTTTATAGATGATGCCGACGGATGGACTGTCTGCACCGACGACGGACTACCTTCCGCCCAATGGGAAAACATGATTCTGATTACTGAAACCGGAAACGAAATTCTTACTTATTAATGGAATTAATTTTACTTATCGTTGTTGCCGCATTAGTGATAGTCTTACTAATACTGTCACTTACAAAAGGTAATAATCAAACGCAAGCGGAACAACTGCAAACAGCTTTGCGCCAACAAATGCAGGAGAATCGCGAAGAACTGAATCGCAGCATCCGGGAACTCCGCTTGGAGATGACTCAAACGCTGAATCAGAATATGCAGCAATTGCAAGACGTATTGCACAAAAATATGTTGACTAACGGAGAGCTGCAGCGTCAGAAGTTCGATATGATGGCCCGTCAACAGGAATCATTGATTAAATCGACCGAAAAGAGGTTGGATGACATGAGGACAATGGTGGAAGAAAAATTGCAAAAGACATTAAACGAACGCATTGGCCAATCATTTGAAATTGTCCGCTCACAACTTGAGAATGTGCAGAAAGGACTAGGCGAAATGAAATCTCTGGCTCAAGACGTAGGCGGATTAAAGAAGGTGTTGAGCAATGTAAAAATGCGTGGCACATTCGGCGAAGTTCAGTTAGGAGCATTATTAGAGCAGATGATGAGTCCGGAACAATACGACGCTAATGTAAAAACCAAGAAAAGCGGAACCGAATTCGTTGAGTTTGCAATCAAACTTCCGGGAAAGGATGATGCGAACAGCACCGTCTATCTGCCTATCGACGCTAAATTTCCCAAAGATGTGTACGAACAATATTATGATGCTTTTGAAGCAGGAGATACTGCATTGATAGAATCGTCCGGCAAGCAATTGGAAACAACCATCAAAAAAATGGCAAAAGACATTCACGACAAATATGTAGATCCTCCTTTTACCACAGACTTCGCCATTATGTTTCTGCCTTTTGAAAGCATTTATGCCGAAGTAATCCGAAGAACAAGTCTGGTAGAAACTCTGCAAAAAGATTACAAAATAGTTGTCACAGGACCTACTACACTAGGGGCTATCCTAAATAGCCTGCAAATGGGATTCCGCACGTTAGCTATTCAAAAGCGAACGGGAGAGGTTTGGACGGTATTAGGAGCTGTAAAAACAGAATTCAGCAAATTCGGAGGACTACTCGAAAAAGTACAGAAAAACCTTCAAAATGCCGGCGACCAACTAGAAGAAGTAATGGGTAAGCGGACTCGCGCTATCGAACGAAAACTCCGCCAAGTTGAACAATTGCCACATGAAGAAAGCATGAAAATTCTTCCGATAGATGATGGAGACGATGAATCGACAGATTAAAGCGAAATCCGAAGTACGACATATCCCAGTAAGCCGGAAAGTACGGTTCCGGTCAATACACCAAATTTGGCCTGATTCAATAATACAGGATAGTCTACCCCAAAAGAAAGATTAGCGATAAAGAGTGATACAGTAAAGCCAATACCTCCCAACAATGCAACTCCGGAAAGATTTTTCCAGGTCATCCCTAAAGGCATGGGAGTCAATCTTATTTTTATAGCCAGCCAGGTAAAGAAATATATTCCAATAAATTTTCCCAGTAACAGACCGGCAGCAACAGCAATACTGACAGCTCCCACTAATTCGCCTCCCCCACTAAACACAACGCCGGCATTGACAAATGCAAAAAGAGGAAGAATCAAATAATTGACTGTTCCATGCAAATTATCTTCTAATGACTGCAACGGACTAATTACACGGTCGGAAGCCGATTCGACCTCTTTCAACTTGGCTATTTGCTCATTAGTCAGCACAATGCTTTCAGATTGCATTGCCGGAAAATCGGCAATGGTATGACGAATTTTTTCGATGTACTTCCCTACATTCAGACGAGGTTTAGCGGGAATAACAAAAGCAAGAATAACTCCCGAAATAGTGCTATGAATACCGGATTGCAAAAATAAATACCAGATAATCACCCCAATCACCAAGAAGAATACCTTATTTGTCGTTCCATACTTTCCTATAAAATAAAGTAAAATATAAAAGAGTATAGCTACCAAAAGATAGCCATAGGCAACATGTGAACTATAAAAAAGAGCGATCACCAAAATTCCCCCGATATCATCGACTACCGCAAAAGCAGTCAAAAAAATCTTCAAACTCAACGGCACACGGCTACCTAATAAGCTCAACACCCCCAATGAAAAAGCAATATCCGTAGCCATAGGAATGGCGAGTCCATGTCCGCCTTCACTACCCGGAACACAAATAAGCGAATAGATCATCACAGGCAACAACATCCCACCACAAGCGGCAATGAAAGGCAACACCGCCTTACGGAAAGAGGAAAGCTCACCTACCAATAGCTCACGTTTGATTTCCAGTCCAACCAATAAAAAGAAAATCGTCATCAAACCATCATTGATAAACTCAATCATTCGCAGATTTTCCCCACCATGCGAAAGCAAATTAAAATTTCCTATCTGTAAATGAAGTTCATGCGACAAAAATTCCTGATATACCGGAGCCACAGAAGAGTTCGCAATAATGGCTGCCGAGATAGCAGCCAGGAATAAAAGAATACTCGCCGTGATATTCATAGACGAGAAGTTCCGCATAGTCCGCAAAATAGTCATAACGAAATGTTTTTATAATATTAGTTTTGCAATATACAGAATTTTCTAATTAGTATAACTCCTTAAAGCAAGATTTTTGACCCAAAGTACAAAAATTCCTGTCAAAATCAGATTCAGTACCAAGGTAAGAACAGAAATTACCAATGCCGGCCCACCCAAGTTATACCCTAACGCTATGAAAATAATTCCGGCTCCTACCTCACCACGGGTAAACATACCGATAGAAAGAGCCAGTCGCTCGCTTAATTTCCGGTCACGGTAAAAGAACATCGGGCAAAGCTTTCCTATATTCGACAATAAAGAGACAATCACCACATGAAACATAATCATCCCCCACGACATCATCTCCTGCGAACCGGTGACGGAATAAGCACCTGCATGAGTCTCCGCAAAGTTCACACCAATAAAATGCGGCATACTCATCCCCACCAAGAACATGAAGAAAAATGAAATTCCGGTAGAAACCTTTCGTTCCACGGGCGTATCATGTTCCTTATGTTTCATAATCATACCCAGCACAAATGCAGGCAGCAGGACTTCAATATGAATACTTCCCTCCTCCCCATACAATTCCTTACTACCGAGATAAAGAATTTGAGTAGCCAAAAATATGATTATTGAATAAAAGAGGATAGCCTTCCAATCCTGGCGCCAATCGTATTTATTCAGCCTTTGCCAGCCGATTGATAATAACAGGAACACAATCACTACCACAATAATCAACTGCCAGCGCAGCCCGATCATCATAATCTGAAGAGGAATCATCAAAAGAATCGTATCCAAATCATCGAAAATAGCCAACACCTGTATCTTCTTATAAATCCAACTGGACTTTAGCCCGATAGCCGCCAACATCGTAAACAAAATACCGGCTGATGTCGGTGCGGCAAAACGGCTCAACAGCAAATTCTCCTTCCAGGCTTCCCAACTGTTCCAAAAATCGGGTGGCAGCAATACAAACACATAATAGATGGCAATCATAAACCACGGCAAAGCAGCCGTAGCCATGGCAATAAAATAATCCTGGGCGTAACTTTTCCACCGTGTCTTATCAAGAACAAATTCACGGCCTACATTAATCATTATAAAACTAAGGCATACATAGAGCAATACATTCGATATGGATTTAACAGCTCCATAGCCATCCCCTGCCATCATCGGCAGGAATTGCGAAACGACGAGCCCCAGCATCAGGAAGCCCGAAAAAGACAGAACTTTTCTCATATTTATAGTTGTTTGTTCCTAAAAAGTGATTGCCAAGGAAAGCTCTGCAGACAGAAGGCAATCACCTGGTGTATTAAAAACTAACCGCAAGTCAATTTGTTCAGAACATATCTCTGAAAAATTGCTTGCGGCAGTGTTTTTTAATCCAGCTTCAGTACGGCGAGGAAGGCTTTCTGCGGCACTTCCACGTTACCGATTTGTTTCATTCGTTTTTTACCTCTTTTCTGTTTTTCAAGCAGTTTACGTTTACGGCTCACGTCGCCACCATAACACTTCGCGGTCACATCCTTACGAACTGCCTTAATGGTTTCACGAGAAATAATCTTCGCTCCGATAGCTGCCTGAATGGCAATATCAAACTGTTGACGCGGAATAAGTTCCTTCAACTTCTCACACATCCGGCGTCCCATATCGTAAGCATTGTCAATATGCGTCAAAGTGGAAAGCGCATCCACAGGCTCACCGTTCAAGAGGATATCCAACTTCACCAGTTTAGAAGTACGGAAACCATTCGGATGATAATCAAACGAAGCATACCCTTTGGAAATACTCTTCAACTTATCATAAAAGTCAATCACAATTTCTCCCAAAGGCATATTATAATAGATTTCCAGCCGGTTACCGGAGATATATTCCTGTTTAATCAATTCACCACGTTTACCTAAACAAAGCGTCATGATAGGACCGATATAATCGGTAGTAGTAATAATAGATGCTTTGATATACGGCTCTTCGATATGGTCAATCATAGTCGGGTCGGGCATACCACCAGGGTTATGCACTTCCTTCATATTACCTTGCTTATCATATATATGGTAAGAAACGTTCGGCACCGTAGTAATCACATTCATATCAAACTCACGGTCCAAGCGCTCCTGCACAATCTCCATGTGGAGCAATCCGAGGAAACCACAACGGAAGCCAAAACCCAAAGCCAACGAAGATTCCGGCTGGAAAGTCAAAGACGCGTCATTCAACTGCAACTTCTCCAAAGACGCACGGAGATCTTCAAAATCCTCCGCTTCAATCGGATAAACTCCGGCAAATACCATCGGCTTCACTTCCTCAAAACCGGCAATAGCCTTTTCACACGGACGGGCAATATGCGTAATGGTATCTCCCACTTTCACCTCTTTGGAAGTTTTGATACCGGAAATAATATATCCTACATCTCCCGTACGAAGTTCGTTACGAGGCACCATATCCATTTTCAACACCCCTACTTCATCGGCATCATACTCTTTTCCCGTATTGAAGAACTTCACCTTGTCTCCCTTGCGAATCATACCGTTTTCGATCTTGAAATAGGCTATAATTCCGCGGAAAGAATTAAATACAGAGTCGAAAATCAAAGCCTGCAACGGAGCCTCTTCATCTCCTTCCGGATGAGGGATCCGCTCAATCACAGCCGCCAGTATCTCTTCCACTCCCATCCCCGTTTTGCCGGACGCACGGATTACTTCCTCCCGTTTGCAGCCCAACAATTCAACGATCTCATCTTCCACTTCTTCGGGATTGGCGCTCGCCATGTCACATTTATTAATCACCGGAATAATCTCAAGGTCATGCTCAATAGCCATATACAGATTTGAAATCGTCTGCGCCTGCACTCCCTGGGAAGCATCGACAATCAGCAACGCACCTTCACACGCAGCAATAGAACGTGATACCTCATACGAAAAGTCCACATGTCCCGGGGTGTCAATCAAGTTAAGGATATACTTTTCACCCTGATAAGTATATTCCATCTGGATAGCATGGCTCTTGATAGTGATCCCTCTTTCCTTCTCCAGATCCATATTATCAAGCATCTGCCCGGAAGTCACCTGAATGGTATGTGTAAACTCCAACAAACGGTCAGCCAAAGTCGACTTACCGTGGTCAATATGAGCAATAATGCAAAAGTTGCGTATATTCTTCATTCTGAATTCTTATTATTTTATCTTTTTGGTGTGCAAAGATACGTAAATGGCGGAATAAAAAAAAATGCGTTGATAACATTATGATTATGTACCAACGCATTTTTTTATTGCTTAAGTGAGTTACTCGCTTAGATCAATTTGATGAAGAGTTCACCTTCAACTTCTTCCACAGAGACTTTGTCTTCTCTCAATAACCAGCCAAGGCCGAGAAACAGATCTTTGTCAACCAATTTAGTTGCTTTTTTAAGCTGCTTGGCAGTCATTCCTTCTGTTTCGTTCAGTGCATTCCAGATAGTACCTGCAATTACACCAGCTTTTTCTTTCAACATTTGCTTTGCAATTTTAGTTAGACATGCTTAAAATCTTTCCAGCCATAAAGACTTTCAGATTTTATTTCGGAGGCAAAGATAGTTATTTTTATGTTATATAACACTTTATTGAGCACTTTTTTACCGTTTTTGTAATAAAAAAGCATTTTAGGAGCTCATTTTGGATGCTTTTCGAGATATTCCGACCAAATTCTTGCCGCTTCTTCAACCATTTTTGCACAGGGACGCTTGCTATAATATTGAGCAGTACGCTCTTCCGGAATAGTGGAGACCGGCTCTTTTTTCTTTAATCCCAACAATTCGCCACAAATCAGCGAGCCGTTACGCTTCTTAAATTCAGCCGCCAGTTCTTGCACTACCGCATAATTGGCAGCTTTTCCTTCCCGGTCAGTTGCTTCCGTAGCACCGGTTTCCAAGCCTGCCACCAGAAACATGCCGCAGGCAGCTCCACACGTTTCACGCATTCGTCCGATGCCCCCGCCAAAAGAAGCACTCATACGCAATGCCTGTTCCTGTGTAAATCCATACATGTCCGCAAAAGCCGCTACCACCGACTGTGAGCAGTTATATCCACTCCTAAAAAGCTCCACTGCTTTCTGTATTCTATCTTCCATAAACTATTTTGCATTTTTATTTTGTGCAAAAGTATAAAAAAGTATCTTTGTACCGGATAGGGCGTAAAGATTAAAATCAAAAAAAAGAAAATATGAACAAAACTATTTCATATAAAGAATCGACAGCCATTGCCATCCAAGCTATGATGAGCGCAGCCAGAAAGGATGAATATGCCGATAGGAAAAGAAAAAGTAATTTCCCTCAAAACAGAAAGAAACGTGATGTCACTCTTAAGGACATACGTGAATGGAACAAAAGAAGGAATTACAAAGAAGATACAGGAATTACAATCAATGCGATGATGGAATCAGCCATCAAAGATCCGTATGTTGATCTGAATCCACCATCCAAATTTTAAAAGACGGAAATTTATGGCTACAACATTTGATATTCAACTACCTCATTATTCGCGCGGATTTCACCTAATCACGCGCGATATTGTCTCACAGCTACCCGCACTTCCTGAAAGCGGCCTGCTGGTAGTCTTTATCAAACACACTTCTGCCGGACTGACCATCAACGAAAATGCAGACCCGGACGTACGGCATGACTTTCAGACGTTTTTTAATAAACTCGTTCCCGACGGTGCTCCCTACTTCATCCATACCCTTGAAGGCCCTGACGATATGAGTGCCCATATAAAAGCCTCCCTGATAGGAAGCTCGGTCACCATCCCCATCAAAAACCACCGTTTGAACTTAGGTACATGGCAAGGCGTCTACCTCGGCGAGTTTCGCGACGGAGGAGACACCCGTAAATTGAGTATTACCATTCTATAATATTTCCAGAGCCATCGGACAATGGTCGGAATGTACGGCCTCATTCAAGATATATGCCCGTTTCAACAGCGGGCGTACCGGCTCACTGACCATACAATAATCAATTCTCCAGCCTTTATTCTTGGCACGCGAATTAAAACGATAGCTCCACCAGGTATATTCCTGTTTCTCCGGACAAAGCGTACGGAAAGAATCCACATATCCCGCAGACAGGAAACGCGTCATCCATTCCCGTTCTTCAGGAAGGAAACCACTGTTGGTCGCGTTCCGGACAGGGTCATGAATATCAATCGGCTCGTGACAGATATTATAATCGCCGCAAAGAATCAAGTTGGGACGAGACTTCTGCAACTCCATCACATATTTCTGGAAATCTTCCAACCACCCCATTTTAAAGGCCTGGCGTTCATCCCCGCTTGTTCCCGAAGGATGGTAAACGCTGACTACCGACAAGTCTCCGAAGTCCGCACGGATGAAACGTCCTTCATTATCGTATGCTTCCATTCCCATCCCATATTCCACATGGTCCGGTTCCCGCTTGGTAAGTATAGCCACTCCACTGTATCCCTTCTTCTGCGCCGAGTACAAATAAGACTTGTAGCCCAATGCTTCAAACACTTCTCCCGGATATTGGTCCGGTTGCAGTTTCGTCTCTTGCAGACAAAGAATATCAGGATTCTCCTGTGCCAGCCATTCCGGTAACCCTTTAGATACGGCTGCACGTAGTCCGTTCACGTTATAAGTAATAATTTTCATCATTCTATATTTATAAGTTCATGTTCATTTTATGAAAACAAAAGCATAATGTTCAGTACCGAAACGATAATAGCAATCGAGTACAACACGAACGTACTCCAACGACTATTGACATAATCGCCCATCACCTTTCGGGAAGACGTCAGTCCCACCTGTAAGAACACGGTGAAAGGCAATTGAATACTAAGTACCATCTGCGAAATAATCAATCCTTTAAAAGGATCTCCAATAAAGAAAATCAGCAATAAGGCAATTCCCAAAGACAAGAGAACTCCCACCTGCGAGTGACTGTCCTTGATATGATAAGACTCGCCGAAAATACCCGCAAAAATAGAACCTGCCGCCATTCCGCTCGTAATGGTTGACGAAATGCCCGCCATCAGCAATGCCAATGCAAATACGATTGCCGCATTACTTCCCAATAAAGGTTCGAGCAAAGACTTAGCCTGTTGCAGTTCCTCTACCTGAATACCGCTCTTAAAGAAAGTGGCGGCCGCCAGCAAAATCATGGCACTGTTAATCGCCCAACCGACAATCATTGAGAAAAGAGTGTCAAACAACTCATATTTCAATACCTTCTTAATAGAAGCATCATCCTTCTTATTGTACTCGTGACTCTGTATCACCTCCGAATGAAGGAACAGATTATGAGGCATCACTACCGCTCCCAACACACTCATGATAATCAGCATACTGCCTTTCGGGAAAGAAGGAGTCACCCACCCCGCCGTTGCAGCCGGCCAGTCTATTTCCACCAGAAACAATTCATAAATAAATGAAAGCCCGATAACAGAAACGAACGCAATGATGGAACGTTCTATCTTTTTATACGAATTAGTGAAAAGCATGATGGAGACAAAAAGCGTAGTCAATACAGCTCCCCATATAATAGGAATATCCAATAACATTTCCAACGCGATGGCACCTCCCAGAATTTCCGCCAGGGAAGTAGAGATCGACGCCAGTACTGCTGTGCCAAGAATAGGTCGTGACACCCATTTAGGGGTGTACTTAGTGGCCGCCTCCGAAAGGCAAAGTCCGGTAACGATTCCCAAGTGAGCAACGTTGTGCTGAAGGACAATCAGCATGATAGTAGACAAGGTAACCACCCAAAGCAAGGAATAGCCGAATTCGGAACCGGCGGCGAAATTAGAAGCCCAGTTTCCCGGATCAATAAATCCTACAGTAACCAGTAGCCCCGGACCAATATATTTAAAAACATCCAGTCCACCCAGATAGCGTTTATGATCTTTGCGTCTTAAGTCTTGAAAAATATTCTTCATTTTTGCATAATAGTTTATCCAGTACAAATATACTTATAAATAACGAGTGAGAATCAATTTTAGTTCAAAATACCGACCAATAAGTAGATGACCTATGGACACAGATGATACACTAATTATGAGAACATTATTATAAAAGGGTTGAGTAAGGACTACTCGAGAAAAGGAAATAAGGACTTTCTGCTAAAAAAATGACCTCCGACAAACCAATTGCCAGAGGCCACAAATCAATATATAATTTACATAAATGAAAAATCAATCAATATCCCATCTCATGCAATGCACGACATAATTGATCGGGACATGAAGTCGGTCTGCCACCACAACGCACTCCTTCAAGTTTTGTGATCACATCCGCTACCTTCATCCCTCTCACAAGGCGGGAAAGACCTTGAAGGTTACCATTACATCCTCCCCAGAAAGCAACTTCCTTCACCACTCCATCTTCCACATTCAGTTCGATATTCGTGCTGCAAGTCCCCTGGGTCTTATAAACATATTCCATAACCTGTCTTACTCCTCTTCCCCTTCTTCCGGTTGCATGTTGGTATAGACAGTCTGCACGTCATCAAATTCTTCCAGACGTTCGATCATCTTATCCAATGTTTCGCGTTGTTCCGGAGTAACCTCTTTCAGGTCGTTCGGGATATAAGTGAAGTCTCCACCGACATCTTCAAAGCCACATTCTTCCAAATGCTTCTGAATAGCGGCGTAGCTCTTAGGATTACCATAGATAGTAATTGTTCCCTCTTCATCATCTTCTTCATATTCATCTTCCACGTCATAGTCGATCAGATCGAGAATCAGTTCTTCCATATCCAATCCGTCTTTCTTCTTGAAAGTGAACACACATTTGTGGTCGAAAAGGAACGCAAGAGAACCCATTGTACCCAGATTGCCACCGAACTTATTGAATACCGAACGAACATCAGCCACTGTACGAGTCGTGTTGTCTGTCAATGTGTCTACAAACACAGCAATACCGTGAGGGCCGTATCCTTCATAAGTCATGCTCTTGTAGTCGCTCTGGTCTTTACCCATTGCGTTTTTGATAGCACGTTCAATGTTATCCTTCGGCATGTTTTCACGCTTACAAGTAGCGATCACCGAACGCAGCGTCGGGTTGTTTTCAGGTTCCGGACCGCCTGCCTTTACAGCGATAGCAATTTGTTTACCCAGTCTTGTAAAAGTTTTAGCCATGTGGCCCCATCTTTTCAGTTTAGCGGCCTTTCTATATTCAAATGCTCTTCCCATTGGTTTATATTTTTAATAATGACAATTTTAAGTTTATCTAAGTTTGGCACCCAGTTTATCTTCCAGGTTCTTCACCAGTTTCGACATGATCTTATCAATCATCTTATCATTCAAAGTCTGGTTTTCATCCTGAAGCAGGAAGCTCACCGCATACGACTTCTTACCCGCTTCGAGGTTCTTACCTTCATATACATCGAAAAGCTCCACCTCTTTCAACAGCTTCTTCTCTGTTTCGTATGCAATCTTTTCGATTTCGGCAAATTGTATATTCTTATCAAGCAACAATGCCAAGTCGCGTTTCACAGCAGGGAATTTGGAAATTTCCTTGTAGCTGATCTTCACAGAACGGATGGCTTTCATCAATTCCTTCCAGTTCAAGTCGGCGTAATATACTTCATTGTCGATATCAAATGCTTTCAACAGCTTCTTAGTTACAATACCGAAAGAAGCAAGACGTTTTCCGCCCTTCGTGTTGACAGAGAGTGCGGCAGCAAAAACATCGTCTGTCAGATTACCTACAACCAGATTGTGCAAATCCAGTCCCAGACGCTTCAATATATTTTCTACATAAGCCTTCAATTCATACACCGAACTGTTCTCATCCGCATGCGCCCATGAATTGGAAACCTTCTTACCGGTTACCCACAAGCCCAGGTGATAATCTTCCGAATAAGGAGCCAGTACCTTCTCTTCGCTCTTCTTGTCAGCATTGAAATAATAACAGTTACCGAATTCGAAGAATTTCAAATCAGCGTTCTTACGATTGGCGTTATGAGCAATGCTTTCCAGTCCGCCGAACAGCAAGGTCTGACGCATAGCGTTCAGATCAGCACTCAACGGATTGAGCAACATCACCAGGTGATTGGACGGATAAGCCTCCAACCCATCATAATAAGCAGCACGAGTCAGTGAGTTGTTCAGAATTTCATTGAATCCACAACCCACCAGTTGTTCTGCAATCAGGTTCTGCAATTTATTCGACTTGTCGTGCTCACCCTTTGTAGTCAGACTGGAGTTCAGCGTAGTCGGAATTTCCACATTATTATATCCATAGATACGAAGAATATCTTCAATCACATCACAATCACGCTGCACGTCTACACGATAAGGAGGAACAGCCAATGTCAGTCCTTCTGCCGTTTCATTGATAATCTTCATTTCCAGGCTGGTCACAATGCTCTTGATTGTCTCTACCGGAATCACTTTACCTACCAAAGAATGTACTTTTTCGTAAGCAAGATCGACGATAAAATCCTGTGCAGGAGTAGTGAATACATCTTTTATTTCAGAAGAAATCGTACCGCCAGCCAGTTCTTTCACCATCAAAGCAGCCAGTTTCAAGCAATAAATCACGCCATTCGGATCGATACCACGTTCGAAACGGAAAGAAGCATCCGTATTCAAGCCATGACGACGAGCCGTCTTACGCACCCATGTAGGATGGAAATAAGCACTTTCGATGAATACGTCTGTCGTAGCTTCCGTAGAACCGGAGTCCAGTCCGCCGAATACGCCGGCAATACACATGGCCTCTTCCTTGTTGCAAATCATCAGGTCGCGTTCGTTCAACTTACGCTCCACTTCATCCAACGTAACGAACGGAGTACCTTCGGGCATTGTTTTCACAATCACTTCATTGCCTTTAATCTTTCCGGCATCGAAGCAATGCAACGGCTGACCGAAAGCATGAACGATATAGTTCGTAATATCCACTACATTATTAATAGGACGCACACCGATCAGGCGCAATTTGTTTTGCAGCCATTCCGGACTCTCCTTCACCGTTACACCTTTCACAGTAACACCGGCATAATGCGGACAAGCTTCGCTGTTTTCAACCTTCACTTCGATATTCAAGTCCTGGTTTTCCACTTTAAAGCCATCCACTGACGGGCGTTGTAAAGTTGCCTGACGACCGTTCTGAATCAGATAAGCATACAGGTCACGAGCTACCCCATAGTGAGAGCAGGCATCCGCACGGTTAGGCGTGATGTCCACTTCCAGTACATAATCGCTCTTGATATTATAATAATCCTTGGCAAGCGTACCCGGAACAGCAGTTTCCGGCAATACGATGATACCTGCATGATCCGTACCGATCCCGATTTCGTCTTCAGCACAAATCATACCTGTAGATTCTACCCCACGGATTTTTGATTTCTTGATGGTAAAACATTCGTCACCGTCATAAAGTTTCGTACCTAAAGTAGCTACCACCACTTTCTGTCCGGCAGCCACATTCGGGGCACCACAAACAATCTGTACCGGTTCACCGTCTCCCAGATTAACAGTAGTAATATGCAAATGGTCAGAATTAGGATGTTCCGTGCAGGTCAGCACTTCACCGATCACAAGTCCTTCCAAACCACCTTTAATGGTTTGCACTTCTTCTACACCACCTGTTTCCAAGCCGATAGAAGTCAACGCAGCAGCCGTTTCATCGGGCGTCAGGTCGAAGTTGACATACTCTTTCAGCCAGTTATAAGAGATATTCATATACTTAATTTTTTATTGTTTCTCAAAAAGATTCGCAAAGTTAATAAGATTTTTCGGTTGACCGAGAAGGTTTGATAAAAAATTGCGCGTTATTTCACCACAGAGGACGCAACTAGAACGGCAAAGGTCCATCCCCCGGTGCTCCGAACGGATTCGCTGTCTGCGGTGCAAAATCAGGCGCGGGAGGAGGAGGCATCGAGCCGGCATCACCTGTATTCATCTTCGATCCTAACATAGCCCCGGCAGGCTCACCCGGCATCGGGATAACCATATCGTCCTCCGGATTGGAGAAACGGGTAAATTCTCCCTTAAACCGGAGCAGCACCTCGCCTACCGCACCATTACGATGCTTGGCGATGACAATCTCCGCCATACCACGCAGGTCATTACCACGATCATCCTGATAAATCTTATAGTATTCCGGACGGTGGATAAAGCACACCATATCGGCATCCTGCTCGATGGCTCCCGATTCACGAAGGTCACTCAACTGCGGACGTTTACCATCAATACCTTCACGACTTTCCACACCACGATTCAACTGCGACAGTGCGATAATCGGAATATTCAACTCTTTCGCCAGTCCTTTCAACGAACGGGAAATGGTACTAACCTCTTCCTGGCGGCTACCAAACGCCATACCGCTCGCATTCATCAACTGAAGGTAGTCAATAATAATGATTCTCACCCCATGTTCACGTACCAGACGACGCGCTTTCGTTCGAAGTTCAAATACAGACAGAGACGGAGTATCATCCACGTAAAGCGGTGCATCCATCAGATTCTTCAGTTTATAGTCCAACTGTTGCCACTCATAACCGGCCAACTGCCCGCTCTTGATCTTTCCACTCTCAATTTCGCAGACATTCGCAATCAAACGGTTCACCAACTGAACGTTACTCATTTCAAGCGAGAACAACGCCACCGGGTTCCGATAATCGACAGCAATATTCTTAGCCATAGAAAGGACAAAGGCGGTCTTACCCATCGCAGGACGTGCAGCGATAATGATAAGGTCGGAATTCTGCCAACCGGAAGTCATCTTGTCGAGCTTTGTAAAACCACTCTCAAGACCACTCAAACCATCGGTTCGCGCCGCAGCCTTCTGAATCAGCTTATAGGCTTCGTCAATCACCGGATTGATCTGCGTATAATCCTTTTTCATGTTCTGCTGCGAAATCTCAAAAAGTTTACCTTCCGCTTCCTGCATCAAGTCGTCCACATCCAGCGTTTCATCAAACGCCTTACTCTGGATATTGCTTGTAAACGTAATCAGCTCACGCGCCAGAGATTTCTGTGCAATAATACGGGCGTGATACTCAATATGCGCTGATGAAGCCACCTTACTACTCAATTGAGTAATATAGAACGGGCCTCCCACCTCTTCCAATTCTCCGCGTTTGCTAAGTTGTTCCTTTACAGTCAGAATATCCACCGGTTTCTGATTCACCGCAAGATCGGTGATAGCAGAATAAATCAACTGATGCCGGTGTTCGTAAAAAGATTCGGGACGAAGAATCTCACTCACCAATGAGTAAGCATCCTTTTCAATCATCAAAGCTCCCAGAACTGCTTCTTCCAATTCAGGTGCCTGTGGCTGAATACGTCCATAATCATTTACCGGTTGTACCTTAGTAGACTTTGTATTGCGGGTATTTCTTTTCTGTTCGGCCATCGAGGTATTTACTATTTTACAATTTACTATTTACTATTTTACGACTAGACAGACTCCTTTATAACAGAGTTTTTCCAGTCGGGACGACAAAGATAGAATATAATCATGAAGAATGGATAAGGAAAAATGAAGATTTTACTAACTTTGCTCCCGAATTACATTCAACACATGATTAATTGTCATGTGCGGCACTGCAAATAGTAAATCGTAAATTGTAAAATAGTAAATAACCTTATGCTCGCTTTTCCTAATATCAAAATAAACCTGGGACTTTCCATCACGGAAAAACGCCCGGACGGATATCACAATCTGGAAACCGTTTTCTATCCGGTAGCCCTCGAAGACGCTCTCGAAATCCGTACTTCTTCTGAAACAGAAAAGAAGATTATCCTCCACCAGTATGGCATGGAGATAGCCGGCAATCCGGAAGACAACCTGGTGGCAAAGGCCTATTCATTGCTGGATAAGGAGTTTCATCTTCCCCCTGTCGAAATTCATTTATATAAGCATATTCCCTCGGGAGCCGGACTGGGGGGCGGTTCATCCGATGCCGCTTTTATGCTGAAGTTGCTCAATGATCATTTTCAGCTGGAATTATCTGAAGAACAGCTGGAGGTATATGCCGCCACTTTGGGAGCGGACTGTGCTTTCTTTATTAAAAACAAGCCGACCTATGCCGAAGGGATCGGAAACCTGTTCTCACCAATCGAGCTTTCATTAAGCGGTTACCAAATCATGATCGTCAAGCCGAACGTTTTCGTTTCTACCCGGGAAGCCTTTTCAAATATCCACCCGCACCGTCCGGAATATCCGGTCAAAGAGGCAATCCTGCGTCCAGTTGCAGAATGGAAGGATATCCTAATCAATGATTTCGAAGCAAGTGTATTCCCGCAACATCCCGTCATTGGAGAAATCAAAGAAGAACTCTATCATCAAGGAGCAATCTACGCATCCATGAGCGGCTCCGGCTCATCCGTATTCGGGCTGTTTGCTCCCGGATTCGTCTTACCGGAAATTGATTGGGGAACTGACGTATTCTGCTTCAAAGGTACATTAAACAAATAAATCTCACTAACAATTATGTTTTGACTATTTTTTCAAAATCCCAACATGGCAGCGGGGTGTATATTGAGTACCCGGCAAAGCAAGCGAGCTATTTTTAAAGTAGGTTCCGAGCGACCCGAAATATAATCATTCACGCGTGAAGGGCTAACCCCTATTTCACTGGCAAGCTGTTTTTGTGTCATCCCCTTTTCTTCAAGGGACAATTCTATCAATTCTGCTACGGTTGGTTTTTCTATAGGAAAATGTTCCTTCTCATACGCAATCACTATATCAGACATAACAGAAAGCTCCACCATGCTCTTGTCATTTGCAGGAGTGCTGTCGTCCACCAAAGGCAGAAGTTCTTCGACTCTTGCCAATGCAAATTCGTATTGTTCTTTCGTTATTTTAGTCATATCTATTATATTATATAGTTGAACAATCTATTTTATCATACTCTTTATGAGTTCCCACCCAACGGACAAAAATGTATCCCACCGTAAATTTAACAACCACTACCAGCCGATAGTTGTTCCCTCTGATATTAAAAACATAGTGTTGATTGCCCACATAATCAGTCGATAGAAAATCCGCTTTTATATCAGACAAATTCCGCCATTCTGCTTTTTCCGCTATATCATACCAACGTTCTAAAGCAACACGTGAATCTTCACACCCTTTCGTCTCGTAGAAATCTTTCAATTTCTTATGTGATACTACTCTCATATCTTATTCATTTGATACAAAATTACAAAATAATTTTGGATAACAGAAGAATTAGTGCTAAATATTTTATAAAACAGAACATCCATGCTGGGCGTACCAAAAAAACGGTACCACGACTCACGTCGTAGTACCGTCACAACACAAACACAAAATAAAACACGACAAAACTACTATGCAATCTTTCCTGTCTATGCCGGGGAGGCATAAGTACTATCTACGTATATTCACATACTCATAAACAGCTTCAGGTCGATTAGCATCAATTAAACAAATCGCATGCACGATTTGTTTAAACTTTTATGTTATTTAAAACAAGTTTCTCTTTTATTGAATCCCTCTTTCACGGAGTTTCAGCTGCCAGTTCCATGCAGAGCGTAAAGTATCTTCTAAAGTTTCTACGGCTTTCCAACCCAGCTCTTTATTAGCAAAATCCGGGTTAGCCCAAACTTTTTCAATGTCACCTGCACGACGTCCGACAATCTGATAATTCAATTTTACGCCAGTGGCTTTTTCAAAGCCATTTATTAATTCCAATACAGAAACACCACGTCCTGTACCAATATTAAATACTTCTACTTTTTCTTTTTGTTTCTTTTCCAAGATACGACGGATAGCAATCACGTGTGCTTTAGCCAAGTCAACGACATTGATAAAGTCACGGATACAAGAACCGTCCGGTGTATCATAATCGTCACCAAACACGCTAAGTTTCTCACGGATACCGATGGCTGTCTGGGTCAGATATGGAATCAGGTTTTGAGGAACCCCGTTAGGCAGTTCACCCAGCAATGCAGTAGGATGCGCGCCAATCGGGTTGAAATAGCGCAACATGATCGCATTGATCGGAGCACCTGAAGCTACCGTATCACGAATAATCTCTTCATTGATCTGTTTGGTATTTCCATAAGGTGATTCCGCTTTCTTGATCGGAGCTTTTTCCGTTACCGGCAGCTCGTCCGGCTGACCGTATACTGTACAAGAAGAAGAGAACACAATACCTTCTACTCCATGTTTTGGCATCAGTTCGAGAAGGTTAATCAAAGAAACCAGGTTATTACGGTAGTAAAGCAACGGTTTTTGTACCGACTCTCCTACTGCTTTGCTAGCTGCAAAGTGAATGATTGCCTTAATTCCTTTATATTTTGCAAATACTGCATCCAGACCGGCAAAGTCCAAACAGTCCAGCTTTTCAAAAACTGGGCGAATACCGGAAACTTTCTCTATATTGTCAACAACGTCGGCACTTGAATTTGATAAATTATCGATGATGATTACTTCATATCCACTGTTTTGTAGTTCTACAACAGTATGAGACCCGATGTATCCTGTCCCGCCTGTTACTAAAATTCTTTCTTTCATATACTTTATAAAAAATGGTTAGTTTCTCGGCTTATTATTGTTTGAGTTACAAATATATGGAAATAAAATGGAATTGCAATAATCTGCCACAAATTTATTTGCAGAAAAGTAATAAAGGTACGATTGGGTGGCAATCAGGTACAAAAAAGAATTGGAAACTCCCACTTGTATGTCGCCACACAGCAGAGCTTCCAATCCCCTATTTAATTATCAACTGTAAATCCTTACACCACGCCGGAGAATCCCATGAATGCCATAGCAAGCAAACCGGCGGTAATCAAAGCAATCGGAGTTCCTTGCATTCCTTTCGGAATTTTCACAAGGCTCATCTGTTCGCGCAATCCGGCAAAAAGCACCAGTGCCAGACCGAAGCCGATAGCTGTAGAAAACGCGTACACAACACCTGTCAGCAGGTCATAGTCTTTCTGAATCACCAGGATAGCGACACCAAGAATACAACAGTTCGTTGTAATCAGCGGCAAGAACACACCCAACGCCTGATACAGGGCCGGAGACACCTTTTTCAGGATGATTTCCACCATCTGCACCAATCCGGCAATCACCAGGATAAATGTAATCGTCTGCAAGTATCCCAGTCCGAAAACATCCAGTACAAATTTCTGAATCAGGAAAGTGACGATGGTAGCGATGGTCAACACGAAAGCAACCGCAGCGCTCATACCCATCGCAGTTTCCACCTTCTTGGATACGCCCAGGAACGGACAGATACCCAGGAACTGCGACAACACGATGTTGTTTACAAAGATTGCCGAAATAAATATCAATATATATTCCATATTCTTTTCTTATTTAATTGAATTAGGCTTTCTTGAAACTGTTAATCAACGCAATGAGGTATCCCAAAGCGATGAAAGCGCCCGGAGCCAATACAAACACCAACATTCCATATTCTTCCGGCATGATGGTCAAATCGAAGATTTTACCGGTTCCCAAAAACTCGCGGACAGCACCCAGCAAGGTTAGGGCGATGGTAAAGCCAAGCCCCATACCGATACCGTCGAACATAGAAGCAACTGCGTTATTCTTGGCAGCGAAGGCTTCGGCACGTCCCAGTACAATACAGTTCACTACAATCAACGGAATGAAAAGACCGAGTGTAGCATACAGTCCCGGCACGTAAGCCTGCATCACCATTTGAAGCAAGGTCACGAAGGATGCGATCACCACAATAAACGATGGGATACGCACCATGTCCGGAATCAGGTTCTTTATTAAAGAGATCACCACATTCGAGCAGATCAATACGAACATGGTAGCCAGTCCCATACCCATACCATTGATAGCCGATGATGTAGTACCCAATGTAGGACACATACCGAGCAGGAGTACAAACGTAGGATTCTCTTTGATAATCCCGTTCATCATTACTTTAAAGTTATTCATATCTGTCTCCTTTCTTATTTAGCACTGACTGAATCAGTTAGTTCAACTTTGATCGTAGCTCCCGTAGCAGCGTCAGCAGCATCTGCGTCCGCGCCTTTCGCTTTTTGAGAAGCACCGGTTACACCATTCACTTCCCCGCCTTCGGCCTTATAGGCTTGATAAGCAGCATTCACGGCATTCAAGAAAGCGCGTGAAGTAATGGTAGAAGCTGTGATGGCATCCACCGCTCCCCCATCTTTACTGACGGTCAACGGAGCTTCACCCGGATTCATACCCAAAATAGATTTCGTACTCTCTTCGTGAGATACTGCCTTTTCTCCTTTCGCAGGATCATACGCTCCGAACCATTTGTCGGCTTTAGAGCCCAATCCCGGAGTTTCCGTGTGAGCCAACAGAGAGTAGTTATAGATTTTTCCTTCGGCATTAAAGCCTACCAGCACTTTCAGTTCACCGCCAAATCCCATTGATTTAGCTTCAACAGCCGTACCTACAAGCTCTTCACCGTTCTTAGCCGGATAAACGATAAAGTCAACATTCTTCTTTCCGTCTTTCTCGCTGAAGATCGTATCGCTTTCCGCTACCGGATTATTGGTAAATTCGGGAAGAACCTTTTTCAAGGCCTCGTTCAGTGTCTTCGCGTTCGCTTCGGCAATGGGGCCTTTTGTCAGTTCATTTACATAAGCCAGCAACGCAACGGAAATAGCAGTCACTCCCGTAAGTACCAGCAACATATTCTTTAAAGATGATTCTAACTTTTTCATTTCTTCTTCGCTACCTCCCCAAAGCGTTTTGGTTTACAATAGGTGTTAATCAGCGGAGTGAACGCATTCATAATCAGGATGGCGAACGACATACCTTCGGGATAGGCGCCGAACAGACGGATAACTACCGTCAGCAGACCGATACATACACCATAGATCAGCATCCCTTTCTTACTCATCGGAGAAGTCACATAGTCGGTTGCCATAAAGACAGCACCCAGCATCAGACCACCGGAGAGCAACTGCAATATCGGAGAAACATATTTTTCCGGATCTGCCAAGTGCATGATACCTGCAAAGATAAACACGGTAGCCAGGATAGACACAGGAATATGCCAAGTGATGATCTTCTTCCAGAGCATATAAACCAGTCCGATCAATAGAGCCAATGCACTCACTTCACCCAAGCATCCGCCATTCTGTCCGATCAGCAAACTCAATGCATCCGGAATCTGGCTTAAAGCGGCAGTGTCACCGTAAATGGCTTGCTTCATCAAGGCCAGCGGAGTGGCACCGGTGGTAGCATCCGTATAAGCGGTCAACTGTCCGACTACCGGCCAGCTGGTCATCTGCACCGGGAAAGAAAGCAGCAGGAATACGCGACCTGCCAATGCCGGGTTGAAAGGATTGCAGCCCAATCCGCCGAAAGACATCTTACCTACACCGATAGCAAACAGTGCACCGAGGATGATAATCCAGATAGGCAGGTTAGACGGTAAATTAAATGCCAGCAACACACCTGTGATGATGGCAGAGCCGTCGCAGATGGTGGTGGTCGGTTTCTTCATTAAATATTTTCCGATCGCCCATTCGAAGAACAAACAAGCCGCAACGGAAGTAGCCGTGACAATCAGGGCACCCAGTCCGAAGAAATAGAGAGACACCAGAAAAGCCGGAATCAGTGCAATCAGCACGCCATACATATTTTTCTGTACGCTGTCTCCGCCATGAACGTGGGGCGATAGTGATACGATTAATTTATTTTCCATATTCGTTATTTTTTAGCTTGACGTGCACGAATCATAGCTCCCACTTTGCCTTTACCCAGACGACAATAGTCGAGCAGCGGACGGTTGGCAGGACAAGTGAACTGGCAAGAGCCGCACTCAATACAATCCATGATTCTTTCTTTTTCCATTGTTTCAAAATCTCCGTTTTCAGACAAGGCTCCGAGCAAGTACGGTTCCAGTCCCATCGGACAGGCACTCACGCACTTCGCGCAACGGATACAGGTTTGAGCTTCACCACGTTTGGCTTCCTTCCGGTTCATAATCAGGATGCCGGAACTGCCCTTCGCAGTAGGAACCTCGATATTTACGAGCGCCTTACCCATCATCGGACCGCCGCCGATCACCTTACCCGTATCTTCGGGCAAACCACCGCAAGCGTCAATCAACTGTTTCATCGGTGTACCGATACGGGCCAGGAAGTTGGACGGCTTCGCAACCGACTTTCCCGTCACGGTAATCACCCGTTCAAACAACGGTTTATTCTTCTGCACAGCTTCATAAACGGCAAACACCGTTCCCACGTTCTGCACGACTGCTCCCGTAGAGATAGGCAACGCACCGCTCGCCACCTGACGCTTGGTGATCGCATCGATCAGCTGCTTTTCACCTCCTTGCGGATATTTCACCTTCAAGGGAACGACTTCGATGCCTGCATAGCTGGAAGCTACTTTAGCCATCAGTTCGATAGCATCGGGCTTATTATTTTCGATTCCGATAAATGCCTTGTTCACTTTCACCGCTTTCATCAGGATAGAAACGCCTACCATGATTTCTTCCGCGTGTTCCAGCATCAGCTGATGGTCGGCAGTCAAATAAGGTTCACATTCTACGGCATTGATAATCACACATTCAGCTTTAAAAGAAGGAGGAGGACAAAGTTTCACCTGTGTAGGGAAACAAGCACCGCCCAGACCAACGATTCCGGCATCGGCAATTTTCTTCACGATCTCTTCTGCGGAAAGCTCACATTCCTTCACCAGTGTGGCGCTACGGTCGATTGTTTCTTCCCATTCGTCGCCTTCCACATCGATAAAGATAGCAGGTTTCGCATAACCGCTGGCATCGACAATAGTATCAATCTTCGCCACTTTACCACTGACCGAAGAGTGAATTGCCGCCGAAACAAAGCCGGCAGGTTCAGCAATCTTAGTGCCTACCTTTACCACATCCCCTTTCGCTACAACCGGTTTTGCAGGCGCACCAATGTGCTGCCCCAGCAAAATAACAGCCTTTGCAGGAACTTCCGCTGTGATAATAGGTTGATGTGCCGACAATTTATTTTCGTGTGGATGAACTCCACCAATTGAAAATGTCTTTAACATACAGTTCTGTATTTTATTCTGTTATTATTCTGTTACTTTCGGAGCTTCTGTAGCCTTTTCAGCAGGAGTTTCCACTTTTGCCGCCGGTGCAGGAGTTTCCACCGCTTCTTTAGAAACAGCAGCAGGTTTTGGAGCAGCCGGAGCTTCTTCTTTCGGTTTCCGCGGCGGGAAATTCAACTCGATAATGGTATTCTGCGGACAAACTTCCACACATTTCCGGCAAGATTTGCACTTGTGCGGATCGATGTAAGCCAAGTTGTTCTCCAACGTGATAGCTTCGAACGGACAAGTCTTCACGCATTTGCCACAGCCGATACAACTCACCGTACAAGCCTTGCGTGCCACAGCTCCCTTGTCTTTATTCACACAAGAGATATACACACGGCGTGATTTCTTTCCTTGCGGACGGATTTCGATGATCGCCTTCGGACAAGCCTTCACACAGGCACCGCAAGCGGTACATTTCGCTTCATCCACTTCCGGAAGTCCTGTTTCAGGATTCATGTGGATGGCATCGAACTGGCAGGCAGCCACACAGTCACCACACCCCAGACATCCGTAACTACAACCCGTTTCCCCACCATAGAGCGAAGCGGCAATAGCGCAACTCTTCGCACCGTCGTACTGATTAATACGCGGACGATTCATACACGTTCCGTTACATCTTACCACTGCTACCATCGGTTCAGCTTCTCCGGCTGCAAGTCCGAGGATATCAGCAATTTGTGCCATGACAGGCTGTCCGCCTACGGGGCAGAATTTACCATCCAGCGAACCGGCTTTGACGCAAGCGTCGGCAAAGCCGCTACAACCGGGATAGCCACATCCACCACAATTAGCCTGGGGAAGCACTTCTCCCACCTGGGCAATCCGCGGGTCTTCATACACGGCAAATTTCTTGGAAGCCACATAAAGAATAGCGGCCAGCACGAGCGCTATAGCTCCCAATGAAATCACTGCAATCAGAATCAAATTCATAATGTTTTTAGTTATTTATTGGTTTTATAGTAAATGAAAATTGTTGTTTGAGTCGCGTTTTATTGAGCCACAAAACGAAATAATAAGGTATAAGGACAGCCAGAGAAAGAAGTGCTGCATACAACTCATTCTCTATCCACGCCATCAAAAGAAACAATGAAAATATAAGAAGTACGAAAGGAAGTACGAAAGCCAATACCACTGCCATCATGCCCATCGACGTTTCGCCGACCACCATCACCTTCTCTCCCACCTGATAGGAAGAAGCCGCGGTATCTATAATATCTATGATTTTGTCCTTACTATCCGCCGAGGAACAATGCCCCTTTGCGCTACAAGCCGCGCAAGCCGATGTCTGGACAATCCTCACCGACAGATGAGAACCCTGTATGTTTTCCACAATACCTAGATGCTTTATAGTATTATTCGTCATTTTGCAAACTCCGCATTACAAATCGCGGCAAATTTAATCATTATTTGTGAACTACGAAGCATTCTCTCTTATTTTTTATACATAATAAATTGTTATTTTTTGTGTTTTCGTTATCGCACACGGGAAAGATATGGCTACTATTTGATATATTATACTAAAAAAGCAGGCGGGAAAATGTTTCCCGCCTGCCAATAAATCAAACTGCTAGTATAAAAAATGCATTCGTTACATCATTATTTAATTGAAATCTCCCAATCTGCAATCGTCCGGGTCTCCGCACTGAAATTTATCGCAACCTTCACCACAGGAAGCCCGCAGAGAGCAAAACGATCAGAATATTGCTGCAAGTCAATTTGCTTCATGGCAGCCTCCGCGCTTTGATTCAGTTTTAGTTCTACCAGATAGAGAGTAGTCCGGGTGCGAAGCACCATGTCCACACGTCCTTTCAGCGTGTGCACCTCCACATCGGTATAAATGCCCAGCAATGAGAATATCACATATAGCATCTGCTGGTAATGTCCCTCATAATCCGTGTTGTCGCAATAAGGCACAGTGGAAAGAAAAGCCTGAAGCAGCTTCAAAGCCTCGTCCATATCTCCCCGCACAATGTTACGCGCTAAGTTACGCACCACACTATTCACCTCATGACTGTCACTCGTCACATAAGAGGGAATCAGGCTTTTCATCAGACCGACACGCACCTCTTTGTTTGGAATATCAAGCATATATGCGTCAAATTCCAAATCCGCACCCTTTATCGTAAGGTAACCGGCCTGATAAAGCAACGGCATATAATTAGTCGCCAACTCCAAAGGCACGTTAAAATCACTGGGAGACGCTTCCTCGCCACCAATTTCTGATGGCAACACAGCATATTTACGCAGCATCTCTATGATATAAGTGGGCGTGCCACTCTCAAACCAATAAGAGCCGATCTCTCCCAAAGCCATCGCCTTCAGCAAACTGAAAGGATTGAAAACGTCGGGCGACGGCCACGAAAAATGATAACCGTCATAATTTTCCTTCAGTTTGTCCAACATCTCCTCTGCAGTAATTCCCAACCGGGTAGCCAGATGCTTTACATCGGGAGCCATTTGAGTACGGAGTTCTTCAGCAGTGATACCGCAAATGGCAGCATAATCAGGCAGCATACTCACATTGGTGATATTATTAAGTTCACTGAACACGCTAAGTTGCGAAAACTTGGTTATACCCGTAAGAAAGACAAAGCGTAAATAAGGATCACACGCCTTCAACGGACTGTAAAAATTGCGCATCACATTACGCAACTGCGGCAGATTTTTCTCTTCATGAACCACATCGAGCAGAGGAGCGTCATATTCGTCTATCAAGACAACCACTTTTTTACCGGTCTGCTTGTAAGCGCGTTTTATAAGTCCCTCCAGACGCTGATTCACATACAGTTCCTCTTCTACACGCCCATAAATCTCCTCATAAGCCATGAGTTTTAATTCCAGTTCCGCGTTCAGTTGCTCCCTGTCCACATGTTTAGCGGTACTCATGTCGAAGTGCAACACCGGGTGTTGTATCCATTCCTTCTCCAATGTCTCCATGGCCAGTCCCTCAAACAAATCCTTCCGTCCCTCGAAATAACAGTGAATGGTACTGGTAAGCAATGATTTTCCGAAACGTCGGGGACGGCTTAGAAACAGATAGCTGGAAGCCGAATGCGTCATCCGGTACACATATTCCGTCTTGTCAATATAGAGAAAATTCCCCTCACGTATCTTAAAGAAAGTCTGTATCCCGATAGGATATAATCTTTGCAAATCTTCCATATCAATCTTATTTTTCACAAAGCTACAAAAAAATTCATTCATAAAGACCGCAGGCGGGAAACTTTTTCCCGCCTGCAGCTTTTACTTTATCTGTTTTTCACCGTTCTCCTCTCTCCTCCTCTTTTCTTCTCCTGTATCGAAAATACATTCTCCTCCATTCATCCCAGATAACCCCGGCTTCCTCTTCATTGAAGGCATCCAGACAGCACTCCACCACTTTTACGTAATCACTCAATGGGCGTTTTGCCCTTTTTTTAAATCATTAAAAGTAGAGTGGCCGATGTGTACGCTCTTGCATATTTCGTCATTTTTCAAATCCGCACGCTTTTGCAACTCTCCTATGTAAACTCCTAAAGCTACATAAAAACCTTTTTCATTTTCCATTCTTTTTTATTGTTAAAATTAAACCGTAACGGTTAATTATTTTCACTTTCATCCCAACATGTCGGGACGATGTCTATTTTGCATTTACTAATTTTACGCCGTGTTTTGAAACACACCCATATTTTTTGCAAAAATAAATATTTTAACTTGAAATAAAAAGAAAATGATGTCAAACAACTACAGAATGTCCTATTTCATGCCACCTATCGCTCCTATCAAAGACAAACAAGGCCGACTGATGACTCCTCCCACACTTATCCCCTTCTGCGAAGTCTCCATCGAACAAGTTTTCCAAATGATTACTTGCAACGAGAATCTCAAAGCCCTGACCGAACAAGTACGCAACTCCGAAGATATACGAACCGCCAAAGCGTCATTACTACCGTATGTGACCCCCTGCGGCACATTCACCCGCCGTAGCAGTAAGGATTTCGTCTCCCCGTCTCACCTGGTGATAGTAGATGTGGACGGTCTCCACTCTTATCAGGAAGCAGTGGAAATGCGACGTATGCTCTATGACGATCCTCTCCTACAACCTGTACTCACATTTGTCAGCCCCAGCGGACTGGGTGTAAAGGCATTTGTTCCCTGCCATTATTCCTCCACGACAGATGATGCCAGAAATATCACAGACAACATGAGTTGGGCGATGCGGTACGTAGAGACGGCATACAATACGATAACAGCAGTTTCTTCCGAAACGAAATCCAAAGTAGATTTCTCCGGCAAAGACCTCGTGAGATCCTGTTTCCTTAGTTACGACCCGGAAGCATTGTTCAGAACCACCAACGAATAAATCATAAATCAAAAATCATAAATCCAAATGACTGATATTGAATCTTTATGCCGTCTCACCGAAGCAGTCGAAGCGGCAGGAGCGGACATTGCTCCCACTTATCTTGAATACGTACAATTGTCATTCGCCATCGCAACGGATTGCGGCGAAGCAGGACGTGAGTTTTTTCACCGCCTATGCCGGGTGTCTCCCAAGTATCAGCGCGAACATGCCGAACGGGTATTCTCCAACGCACTCCACACCCAACGTGGAGAAGTGCACCTGGGCACCGCTTTCCACCTTGCCGAAACGACGGGAGTCGCCATCAGCTATGTGGAGACAGTGGGGACAGTGAGGACAGCCCCTCAAATTCTCACACAGGCACGCGCGTATAATAAGGTGGCAAATGAGGAAACAGACGAAGAAACGATCACAGAAGAAAAAGAAGAACTACTATCCGGTAGCGATCCGCAACACCCGCTCCCCACTCTGCCGGAAGCAAACTGGCCGAAACTCCTGCAGCGTATCATCAAAGTTGCGAAAAATGAGATTCAACGCGACATCATGCTGATGGGAGCATTCACCGCACTGGGAGCTTGCATGTCGCGCCACGTGCGATGCCTCTATGGCGGCAAATACTATTATCCCAGCCTCCAATGTTTCATCGTGGCGCCCTCTGCTTCCGGCAAAGGCATCCTCTCCTACCTCCGTCTGCTCGTGCAACCCATCCATGACGAGATTCGCGCGAAAGTGGCGGCGCAAATGAAGATCTATAAAAAAGAAAAAGCCGAATACGACGCGATGGGAAAAGAGCGGTCGAAAATGGAAGTCCCGCAAATGCCCCCTAACAAAATGTTCTTGATTTCGGGCAACAACACCGGCACAGGCATCCTACAAAACATTATGGACTCCGAAGGTACAGGACTTATCTTCGAGTCGGAAGCCGACACACTGTCCACCGCCATCGGATCAGAACATGGCCATTGGAGCGACACGCTGCGCAAAGCGTTCGACCACGACTTTTTGTCCTACAACCGTCGCGGTAACCAAGAATATCGGGAAACAAAAAAAGTCTGCCTTTCGCTCCTGATGTCGGGCACCCCACTTCAGGTGAAAGCTTTCATCCCGACAACAGAAGACGGAGGATCCTCCCGCCAGTTGTACTACTACATGTACGGAATCGACAAATGGGTCAGCCAGTTTGTAGACGACGAAACAGACTGGGAAGAGGTATTCAACGCTCTGGGACTGGAATGGAAAAATCAACTGGACGTGATAAAGAAGAATGGTATCCACACGCTGCAGCTCACGAACGAGCAGAAAAACGAAATTGACACTGTCTTTTCGGAGTTGTTCGATCGTTCGAGCATAGCCAACGACAGAGAAATGTATAGTTTTGTGGCTCGTATGGCTATCAATTTGTGCAGGATCATGTCGGAAGTAGCCGTGTTGCGCGCGCTCGAACACCCGAATCCCTACAGCCTCCAAATTTCCTCCTCCTCCCCCTTCACACCCGACAAGTCTATTCCTTCGGACAACCGCAAGGACGGCATCGTCACCCGCTGGAACGTATCCATCTCGGCGGAAGATTTCCACGCCGTATTAAATTTGGCGGAACCTCTCTACTGTCACGCCATGCATATCCTGTCATTCCTCCCCAACACGGAAGTCAGCCACCGGCCCAATGCCGACCGGGATTTCCTCTTCCAGCAACTGGGTAAGGAATTTACCCGCACGGAGTTGCTGGAAAAAGCAACAGCTCTGGGTATCAACAAAAGCACCGCCATCACCTGGCTGAAACGTCTCACCCGACAAGGCAAGCTAATCAGTGTAGACGGCAAAGGAAGTTACGCGCGTGCGTGTGTGTGTATGAGTGAAACGGGGAAAGTGTCCCCACTGTCCCCGCCTTATTTACTGTAATCGTTTGGACTGGTACACTCATTTTGATTACCGCATCCGTTTTTACTGTATAAAGCATCGCTTTAGGAGGTGTAAAGCTAAGCTTTAGACATCGTAAAGCGGTGCTTTATGCATCATAAAGTGCCGCATTATTTAAGGCTCTCCCAGGGCATCCACAATCACTCTCACCTCCAATGGTGTGAATGAGCGTCGCTTTGATTCGTAGCCTAAGTCGTACAGGCGTTGCAGAAGTCCGGGACATAGAGAGATCCATTTCTTCATTTTTCGATAAGCGGCGATGTCAGTTAGTTGCGGAGAATAAAGTTGCGCCAGTTCCATGCGCCCGTAGGCACGTATTTTAAATTCACTCATGATGGATATGTTTCTGATTTACTGTTACAAAAATAACAAAAAACGACTATATAACCAACGTTTTTTCATTGAATAACCGACTATAATGACAAATAACCGACCGCTACCATACACAACCGTATACAGCTGATTTCCGGGAGATCCGGAGTATTATTTTTGTATCGTCGAAAGGGAAAAGAATTCCCGGACAATATGTTTAACCCTTTAATTTATTGTTTTATGATTCGTTACAAAATTTATCAGAACCAGCAGAAGAAAGGCTTGAATGCGGGTAAGTGGTTCGCCCGTGCAGTAAGCGATGAGACGTTTGATTTGGCTAAGCTTGCCGAACACATGTCGAAGCACAATTCACCGTATTCCGGTGGGGTCATCAAAGGTGTGCTTTCGGATATGGTAGATTGCATCAAGGAATTGTTGCTGGACGGCAAATGTGTGAAAATTGATGATCTTGCCATTTTTGGTGTGGGTATTCGCAGTAAGGCAGCCGATACGCTGGAAGAGTTCTCGTTGGAGAAGAATATTAGCGGTATGCGTCTGAAAGCTCGTGCTACCGGTAATCTGTCGACTAATAATCTGAAACTCGACAGTCAGTTGAAGCAGCAGGCGGAATATCAGAAACCGACAACCGCCGGAGGAGGTTCTGATTCGGGTGACAACCCTGATCCGAAACCGGACGGAGGTGGCGAAGCACCTGACCCGGCTGCTTAAAAGGTTCACCACTGACTACACAGATTTCCACAGAGTATATTGAATTGGTAGTCATTAAAGTAGTCGATTATTTATTTCTGTGTGAGTCTGTGTAGTAGTGTGCATAGTTGCGTAGTTTGCAGCTCTGTGACAAAAGAAAACTGTTATCCATTTATTTAAAACCTATTATTGTATGAGCAAATCATCATCTCCCCGCTCCGTATGGAGCTTCATTATCAAAGTAATCATCACCGTTGCCACCGCTATCGGGGGCTTGATCGGAGTACAGAGTTGTATGTAATCCCATGCGGACCATTACATTAATTATCATTCATTGCAGTGCTACGCCGGAAGGAAAGTCCCTTTCGGCGGAGGCTTGCCGACAAGATCACATCCACCATCGGGGATTCAGTGACATCGGCTATCATTTCTATATCACTCGCGATGGGGAAATCCACCGGGGACGTGCTTTAGAAAAGGTTGGAGCACACTGCCGTAATCATAACACCCATTCAATAGGTATTTGTTATGAAGGAGGATTGGATGCGAACGGAAAACCGAAGGATACTCGTACTGTGAATCAAAAGGGTTCCCTACTCGCTTTACTCCGTGAGTTACGGAGACAATTTCCCAAAGCACTAATTGTAGGACACCATGATTTAAATCCGATGAAGGAGTGTCCGTGCTTTGATTGTATTGCAGAGTACCGGGAACTATAATTGCCTTGCAGTATACAAAAAAAATATCAACTATCTTCACAGACGGTTGATATAATAGAAATCACATCGGATTTACACCGACATGAGGGCGTTGATCAGGAATACACCGCTGTGTATTTCCTGACCACAAAATGTAGGGGTCTTCATGTGTGTAGCATGAAGTTAGGGACCTACATGTTCCATGTTAGCGTCCAATTTTGACGTGTACCCCAAGGAAAGCCGCCACAAGGCGGTTCCCTCATAAATAACGTCAAAAAAGATACTGATTTTTAATATTTGTTATTACTCCAGTCCGATTGTCAAGGGTAACAAATGTTCATAATCCCTACGTCCTTTAACAATTTCGCTGAAAAATCTCTTGAAATAATCAAGCACAGACACACCCTGCATCTTACAGGTTGAGATGATGGTATGATATACCGCTGAAACGTGTGCCATCCTGTCACTTCCGAAGAATAACGAGTTCTTTCGCTCACCGGCCAAGGGACGGATAAAACGTTCGGCAATGGAATTGTCGATGGAATAAGAGCCGTCATTCAAGTAGGCGAACAGCTGAGTCCAAAAAGTATTCATATAATTTATTGCCTTCTCCATCAACTCTCCGCGGGGCGGATGACCGTCACTGAGCAAGACGTCAAGCTTACTGCACTTACGACCGTATAACTGACGTTTTTGTTTTTCTAGCTCAAAGAGCTCAGAAGCGCGGAGATTTTTCAACTCCTCCAAAGCACTGGAAAGAAGTTCAGACTGCTTCTCAGCCTGAACTTTATCTTCCAGAGCTTTGGAAAGCTGGTTAGCAAGATGTTTGTTATCTCTACGCATACTTTTAAGTTCATCAAGGGTTTTATCCAACTTTTCTAAAATCTGCCGATTACCCTCACGCTGTTCTTCACGAATGCGAGCGTTGTCTTGACGAAGACAAACTAGTTCGTCATCTTTCGACAGTATTTGGGAGATTAATATGTTAATAGTATCTTGCTCTTGCATACTTCAAAGATACTAAATAAAGCTGGAATACACAAGCCTTTTTGCTGATTAATTAATTGATATACAAATAGTTGTATCTATACAATCTGATATTTCACAACCCCGTACTACTATACGAGAAGTTCTTTACGGACAGTGCCTTGGAGCAGGACAACGAGCTTATCCCAACTAATCTCATAACGATCAGTATCGGTGTTGAACACCGGAAGGAGAAAACGCTCACGATCCAATTTTTTCCAATAAAGAACATAACCATTAGATTCATGACGAAGGATCTTCAAATTACGGCGATCTTTACCAAGGAAAATAAAAACATCACCATTCTCAGGAGAAGCATTCATTGTACGACGAACCAACTCTGAAAGGCTAACAATACCTTTACGCATATCTACCGAACCATGGCACAGGTAGAAATTCATGTGAGATTTTAATCCTAACATAACGTACTCAAACTTTGAAGAAGACGTGCAAGACCCTCAAGGTTAGTATTCTCTTTATTTATCTCAATACCATTGCTTAACTTCAGATGGAAAGAAACCACATTAGCCTGCTCACAAACAGGGATCGAAGTGACAGCTTCAGCAGAAGAATGTTCAGGTCTGGGAACACCGGTAATGGTAAGAGGACTTAAACGAATCTCGTCCATTTCTGATTCACGAAGACGTTTCTTATTCTCACGATACCATTTGATGAAGTTACGATATTCAATACCCTCAGAGATACAATACGCATTGATAGAAATATGCCGAGGCGCAGCATCCGTTTGATAACGGAATAGAAACTCACTGTAAAATTCACTCATATTCATTGTTGTCGATTTTTAAGTTCGACACAAAGGTAAAAGAGATTAGAGGTTGGGACAAGAGCCATACAGTGAGTGCTTACCTTTGGGCTCAGTTCACTGACGATGTTCGCAAGCGTGCCATCGACTTCGTTCCCTCTTATCTCCAGCAGCATCCTTCTGCTTCTGATCAGCTTTACCTGAATCAGTACTTGAAGGCACAGCCTTGGAATAACTGACGCTAAAAGCTCCGAAAACTGCGTAGCCTCGGGGAGGGCATTTCATGCAGCAGCAAGAAATGTTTTTGTGGGACATTTTTCTGCGAAAATCTGCCTCCTCAAAAACGTCTTGCCACCACTCGCAGGCTCGCAGTTCTTCTCCTTCGGAGTGAATGGGTTAACTCTTGGCTTACACCTTATTATATACTATAGTTATCACATGTTTCACTTTACATTTTCTATTCTATGAAGAAAAAACGCAAGTATCAGAAGGCTCCTGCAAAGCCTAACAAGACATGCTATATCCGCATTCGTGTCACTGAGGAGCAATATAACACGCTTCAGGAAAGGGCAAAGAAGAGCCCCTACAAGAACCTTTCTGCATGGGGACGTAAGCGCCTGTTGTCAGACAAAAGCACTAGTGTTGCTTTAACGGATGAGGAGCGTCAGTTCCTTGAAGGACTTGTTGCTGCTCGTATCGACATAGTGCATTTCGCAGCTGCGGTGGATGCCGCTACCAAGGGGAAGTCGGATGAGTTTCGCAAGAAATACATCCTTTCTCTGGGTGCTCAGCGCATCTGGTCTCCTGCCGCAAACCGTGTTTTCAACTTTATCTACGACTTTTTAGAGGCTCATAACTATGACTGCAAACGGTAAAGCTGTATCGCATGATGCTGCTCTTATGGAGTATGCTATCACCAAGGATCGTGCGGAGTTTGTCACTTCTCATGGTCTCAAGTCTGACCCTGTGTTGATGTTCAATCTCGAAGCTGGCGAAATCCTTGACGAGTTCCGTCAGCATCAGCGCAACTACTATCAGCATACTCGCGGACGTTCTCTTGACAATTCTATCCTTCGCTTTGAGCTCTGCCCTACTGCGGAAGAGACCCGTGGATGGACACGCGAGGATCATGCACAACTGGTTCATGAGTTCATCGCTATTCTTGATAGTTTGACGAAAGCAGTTACGAAGAAGGGGACGTATGCAACTCCTCGTACTACTGTTGCCAACACACAATGGGTGGCAATGCTTCATCATGATGGAGATAACGGATGCGACCATATTCATCTTCTTGGCAATCGTATCGACCGTGACGGCAATACCATCTGCGACTCGTATCTACAGGCGAAAGCAGAGATGGCTGCCAACATCCTCAACGAGCGCAGAGGTTGGAAGCAGTCTATGGAGATTGGCAAGGAGCATCGCGATAAACTCAAAGTTATTTGCATGAACACGCTTCGTGAGATGCCTCGATGGGATTGGGATGATTACTTTGCTCGTCTTGAACGAAAGGGATTTGAGCACTTCTGCCGTCGTGAGAGTGAGAGCAATGAGATCCGTGGCTACTGCCTGTTCTGGGGCAACTCATCTATTCCTGCCAATGAGATTGACCGAGGTCTCACATGGGGAAAGATAGAAGGTACCTGGCGAAAGCTGCATCCGGAATTGCTGCAACAAAATCAAGGAAACAGCAGAGCCACCGTTCGTGCCAACTCAGTTGGCACGCCATCCACCAACCGATGGGGTAACGATTCGGGAAGTCAGCCTTCCTTTGTCGATTATGACTACTCCTCCATCTTGCCTTCTTTCCGCAACAAGTACGGGGGTAAGGTTCTGTCCATCTTCCCTTCTTTGGATGCCATTCTTCAGAAGGAGATCATACTACCTGATGCTGAGGATTACGAGGATGAGGAGGTTGCTTATCAGGAGCCGGACAAGAAGAACATTGCTTACGTTGCCGTTGCGCTCTTCTTCGGGTATATCGATGCTGCAACAACCATTGCCGAATCGCATGGTGGCGGTGGTGGCGATACCTCTGGCTGGGGACGAGACAAGAAGGACGATGATAAGGAATGGATGCGCCGTTGTGCTCGCATGGCGTCACATCTATGTGCTCCTAAGCACCATCCTAAGATCAAGAGAGGTGGAGGATTCCACAGATAACGAACATTTATAAACTCATAACACTATGGCTAAAAAGAAACTTCAGGATGATGTTCTGTTCGGTGAGCAGGACATCATCACCCCAGAACCAAGCGCATCTGCTTCGACTGATTCCCATACAACCGAATCGTCAGTAGATGATGCTGCACTCCGCCTTCTTCAGACTCAGGAGAAGTTGCTCAGCAACTACGACCTCATGCAGCAGAAGATGGATGCCAGCGAGAAACAGATTGACCGTCTTACTCAAGAACTCAAGATGTACAAAGAACACCAAGAGGCTTTCGTGAAGGTCGTGCAACAAGATTACACCTTCCGATTTGACATCAGTCCCGAGTCACTTGAGAAGGTACATGGCGTACTCCAGGAAGAAACCAATGCTTTCAAGAACGAGACCCGCAAGTGCACCTTTGCAGAACTCACACGGCTGAAACATGCCTATGGTGACGAAGAGAACAACATCGATGTTCTCCGTCTCCGCTGGTGGCCACATGGTTATATTCTCGTTATCATCCTTGAACTCCTCTTCTGCTCAAACATCCTTCTCATCATGAATGTTATGGGCAAATTGTAATCCTATCCTATGGGGTAACGACTGAGTGCCTCATGTGTTCTGCCGTTGCAAGTTCAACGCAGAACTGTTAGAAATGAAAAATGGACTGTATTCGAGACCTCAATCCCGATACAGCCCATTTCGTTTTATCTACTAGCTTGACTAACCGAACATTTCACTTCCATCTTCACCATACTTGCCATCCTTTGCTTCATAGATAACAGATGATTCAAGAACTTCTACTGTGTGCCATACGCCAGCCGGTACAACGCATCCATAGTTCCCAATAGAAGGATCAAGCGTTAAACGCTCCTTCACCTTCAACCGCACACCCCTCGTCACATCCTGTGCATCCATACCCATAGGCATATCCGCCCCAAGGGGTCCGGTTGGTGAGCATGTCGAATCCACCTCATATATAACCTCTATAAGCTTACCTGTTAGCAACAAAACATTTTCATTGCTATTTGGATGACGATGTATAGGAACCTCCGTACCAGGTAAGAGAGCATTCAGCATACGCTGGCTCCCATCGTTGGAGGATGTGCGCAAGTCATAGTTCATACGCTTGCGCTCAGAGGCGGCAGCCTTATCGAATAACTCATTTATGAGTTTTTTGTCTATCTGTATCATAACTGTTTACTTTTTGAGTGATGCAAGGTATTCCTCATGCAAATGATAATACTTCTTCTTGAAGAGAATGTATGCCACAGCAAGAACAGCCATTGCTGCAATGAGATAAATCCAATGTGCTATAACTGTATTTGGACACACATAGATGAACCCCAGGCTCACCACCAGCTGCAGTGCCATAAACAGCAGGCTCACCTTCACATGTCCTATCTTCAATTCATTGCACATCAACTGATACGCATGCTTACGATGCGCTCCTCCCAGATTCTCGTGCAGCATGATGCGATGGCAGATCGTCAACACTCCATCCACACCATACACCAGCAGGAAGATGAGGTATGTCAAGTCGCCTGTGGCAATAATAACTTTACCAATCAAAAACAGCATGATAAAGGCAATACCAATTGAGCCAACATCACCAGCAAAGCACTTCGCCTTACCCTTCGGACGGAAGTTGAAGATGCAGAAGACAAGCACAGACAAGATGCTTACAATCACCAGGCTCTGGTCAAAGAAATTGTAAGAGGTTAAAGGGTTAAGCCCTTCGGTGGTTAAAAGGTTAAAATTTTCTGAGCCAACACTTAACCCATTAACCCATTCACCATTTAACCCTTTATTGAGCAGTGCGAGTGGGACGAGCACACTCAACGCATATCCAGCCGTAATACCATTGATGCCATCCATGAAGTTAATCACGTTCGTAGCGCCAACATACACGATGAGCGCCAGCAGAATCAGCAATCCACCCATCAGCACACCATTCGTCTCGAACCACTCGCCCGAAAGCATTCCCAACTGATAGAATGCCAATGCCGCGGCCGTGAACTGCACCACCAATCGCACCGAATCCGGCAACGAGTGAATATCATCGATGAAGCTCACACCTGCCACCAGAGTCAAGCCGAGCAGGAACCAAGGATACTGGAAGCCAAATGCAATACTCCACACCCATGCCCCCAGCAGAAAGATGATACCACCACCACGAAGCACAATGGTTGAGTGCGAAGATCTCTCATTAGGTTTATCAATAATGTTAAACTTATCGGCAGTTTTGAAATATGCCAACTCCAAAAGCAATAGGATTATAAAGATAATCCCATAGGTTATGTATATGTTCATATATAGTAATTCTAGTCTTTAACAATATGTTCACGTTTTACAATGCACCACACCTTGGTGACGAGTGCTGGTAACCACCATTCCTCATATACCAGTGGATGTTTCCATCTTGTCTTCCAGATGCGTTGGAGCTTGTACCACACTCGCTGTATCGTGCCCTCGGGTATAGGCTTGCAGAACGATGGATGCACTATCTCCTCGCGAATCCTTTGTTCCAATGGAGTGAGGAGAGCACCTTCTTGCGTGATGACGCACAGAGCCTTGTAGAACGGCCATCCACCCATCTCCTGGATGAATGCCATTGCTTCGGCCTGAGCACCTTGCAACAGTTCCCGATTCTCCTCCACCTCCTGCAGCGTGAGCGAACCATCCACGAACCGTTCACCCATCCTCCGCAGTCGATAGACAATCTGGAAGTCTCGCGAATCCTCCGAATGCCCATTCAGGAACTCATTGATCCTTCGTGCGTCTCGATGACCAGTAAAGTATTCTTTCATTACTTTTTCAAACTCTCAGCCACCCTCTTCAAACTCTCCTCGAAGCTTACCAACTGATACTCAAAGTCGTACTTGCTCATTGCAGGGTCGTAGTAATACGTTGCAAACATCTTGTTGATAGGTTGCAGTACGAACGAGCCAAGCCATACAAACGGATTCAGCAGCTTCGTGATCCACACATTGTGACCAGCAGCCTTGGCGAAGAAACGGATGATCTCCACCGTATCAGCCTGCTCACGGTTCTGAGGATAGAACGTACCCTCCAGTTTACGGTCCACACACTGCTTCACGAACTCCGCCAGGTTGTCGATATACAACATCGAACGCTTGTTGTGCCATGCAGGGAACACCGGCACCTTCGCGCCCAACTTAGCCAGACGAGGGAAGTTACCCTTAGCATTCGGACCATAAATCATGCAAGGACGCAGAATGCACACTTTGAAGTTCTCGTCTGCCAACGGCTTGATGCCATTCTCAGCCTGCAGCTTCGAATCTCCATAGAAGCCATTAGGATTCTCCTTCGTCTCGCTCGTCAGCACCTCCGTCTTCAGGCTCTGGCTCTCATGGAACACTATCTGGCTCGACATAAAGATGAACTGCTTCACACCAGCCGCCTTCGCATGCTTTGCCACCTCAATCGTCAGGTCACGATTCACTTTGTAGTACAACGCCTCCATCTTCGGGTCAGCATTCACATGCGCAATACCCGCCACATGATACACCACGTCATACTGCGTGTAATCCGCCTTCTTCCAATTGTCACCCATGGTATCCACCGCATCAATTTGGTATAGCTCTTCGCCTCTAAGCTTTAAGCTCTCAGCACTAAGCTCCATCATATATTTGCGCACGCTCTCACCAACGTAAGAGCCCGCACCAGTAATCAAGATCTTTTTCATTCTATCGTTTTCTATACAATTTAAAATTATTACTTCACCAAGCCCTCGCACAGTTCCACATACTTCGCTGCTACGATGTCCTTGGTGTATTCTGCCTGAATGACGGCCTCGCCCTTGCTGCCCATCTCGCGCAACTTCTCGCGACTCATCGAGCGCAGCCACTCAGCCATCTCGTCCGTCTTCTGCTCCAGATCGTGGTTCGTCACCAACTTGGCACAACCCACCGGCTGCAGGAAGTTCACGATAGGCGTGTTCTCGCCCGAGCAAACCATCAACGGACGACCACAAGCCATGATCGTATAAACCTTCGATGGGAAGCCCATGCCCTCCATCTCCGGAGTCATAAAGATGTACTGCAAGTCGCTGTACGCCAGGATCGCAGGCATCAGGTGACGAGGCTGATAAGGCAGCACGTGCAGGTTGTCCAGTCCGAGGGCAGCCTTCTGTTCCTCAACCCAACCTTTCTTCACACCTTCGCCAATCAGGAAGTACTCAATCTTCTCCCCTCGGGTCTTCTCCGCTAACTTCACCAGCGGTTCCCAGTCCTGAGCAAAACCAATGTTACCAGCATACAGCAGTTTTATGCTGTCCGTCTCAGGGAACAATGCCTTATCAAGTTCCTCCGTGCTCACGCCCGAACGATACAGATCCGTATCTACAAAGTTCGGGATGATGTGCAACTTGCTCTTGTCCTCAAAGCGATCCACAATCGTATCGTGGAACACCTGGTCAATCGTGGTCACAGCAGCCGATTTGTTATACACCTTGTGTTCTATACGGCTCAGCACCTTGTGCACCAAACACGTCTTCGGCTTGTTCAGAATGTCAGGGTAAATCTCCTGCACATTGTACACCACCTTGCAGCCCTTCAACCTTCCAATCCAGTTGTTCAAGCGACCGATGGTCAATGGGGGCGACGGACTCAGTATCACGTCAAAGTTCTTCATGAACAGCGCCATCAGGAACGATACGATGTGCCAATACACGAAGCCCACCAGCCTCAGCAGCGTACTCTTGAACTTCTTCTGCGGCACGTGATACACAGGAATACCCTTAAATGAGCTCTTCTTATACAAGCCCCACACGCCCCATTTCATAGGCTGTTCAGCCAACTGTTCCTCCACCACGTTGAAGTGCGGAGTAGTACTCAGTACCACCACATCCCAGCCCTTCTTCTGGAACGCCAGCGCAATGTCATTATACAGATACGCCGTGCTCACACCGTCCGGACTGAAAATCAAGGTGTGAATCAGAATTTTTTTCTTTCCGTTTACCATATTGTATTATTTATTTGATTACCAATTTATTCAATACTAACTCCAGTTAGATTAGCTCTGACCGAATACACAAACGACGAAAGCATTGAGTCGCTGTAACATATCTCATGCTTCCACCTATGCTGCCACCAACGCTTTGTGCGCTCCCATGCCGAAGCTCCTGGCAATAAATCCGTACCTTGCATTATCTCCTCCAGCACACGCGCCTTCAAGCGTTTGAATTCATCTGAAGAGGTCTCTAAGCTCTCAGCTTTAATCTCTAAGCTCAAACCTAATTCTTCCACGCAAATAGCATTCAAGCAAGCCAAGAACCGATGCATGTTATACTCTTTAGCCAACTGCCACAGCCAATCCCAATCGAGGTCTTTTGCCGATTGTACGAACAATCCCCAATCCAACACATTCCTCATGGTGATGCCCTCCGAAGCAAAATGCCCAGCGCAATGCCTCAGCAGGAATATCGCATTCAGTTTGTTCGAAGGCAAAATCACCTTCTGCCCTCGCACATCTATCACATTGCTTTTGTCCTTGGCTAGTTCCTTGAAAACACTCTCCAACTTCTGCGAAGACCTTCTGATCCTAGTATTCACAAAGTCATAATGGTTCTCCACGGTGATGTCATCCATCGCGAACTTGGTATGGTGCTCGCTGTCATTGCAGACCTCCAATCCTAATTCTTCACGAACAGCATCATCCGCCTTCTTCCAATCACCAAACAGATAAACATCCACATCACCCGGATTCCTCAATTTTGCCTCAGGGTAATTCAGACTCAATCCATAGCCTTTCAGCAACATCATATCGATGCCATGCTTCTCGTAGAAACCAACCAAGCAACCAATAAAAGCCTCATACTGCTCCCACTTCTGCTGAATCTTTGCCGACATACCCATCCATGTTAGGTAAGTCATTTCGGGTGGTTCCTGCTGTTGCGCCACCAACTTCTGTACGCCAGCGAAACAAACACCTATCAGAGATTGTTTCTTCGCAATGGCATATAGTTCACCCCACTCCGACTCGTTCGGAGTCCAAGAGAGGCAAACCTGATTGCCCAAAGCAACCCTTATTAATTCAAAGAATAACTTTTCTATTTCCTTCATTATAGTCTATAAACTCTAAGCAATAATCTCTAAGCCTTTGCTTTCGATTGCTCTTCAATCTTCACATCCACCAGTGTTCTATACCACCAGCATTGCATAAAGTTCCAAACGAAACCCTGTTTTCCATCGAGGAAGCCACCAAGAAAGATGTAGCGCAAAACGAAGAACATAAATCCTCGCCAGAACTTGGGCAACGAATAATACCTTGACTTCTGTTTGTTGCGAGCACCCATGTCTGTTGCTGAAGCCTCCGCAGTTGTTGCCTCGTTGACCAGTTGACTCTTCGATTCACGGTTCGCATAGTCCAAATGCTTTCTGATCCATGCATCAATGCCGTTTAGGTTATCGTCAAAGAACCAGTTCTTCAATTCAATGCTTCTTCCTTCCGTCAGGATAGCATGCTCATCCATTTCGCGATTCTCTATGCGCCCCTTGCCGGTACGCCAGATGCGAAGCAGCTTGATGGTCTTCAGCTTGCCATGCTTGATGCGCTTTCCAAGGAAGATGATATCACGCTTCATCACACATCCTGTCACATCCTGTGGCAACGATGGCAGGGTTTCCGTTATCTCCTTCACAGCCTCCTCGCTCAGATACTCATCAGCATCCAGTCGAAGAATCCAGTCAGACGCTATTTCATGATTATCAATAAACCAGTTAAACTGAGCAGCCTGATTCCCTGGCCACTCATGCTGCACCACTTCCACGTTATCGAACTTGGATGCAATCTCGCAAGTCCTATCCTTTGAGAAACAGTCAATCACATAAACCTTCTCCGAAATTGGGCATACATTTTTCAGGCACCTCTCAATATGCAATTCCTCGTTGAATGTGAGGATGATAGATGTTAGGGATAATTTGGATGAATTACTCATAATATCATGAATTATTGTTTACAAATATGGCGATAACAGCAAGCCCTTCGAAGCATCAGAGCCTCGAAGGGATTGCAATAGAGTTTGTAATATGATTCGTCTTAATCTTGTGCGGATGACACCTCAATTGAGGAATCTCCTTTGGTCAGTTTGATGCTCTTACCGTTCCGGGCGGCTTCAACGATGGTGGGTACTTGTGCCAGGGTTGCAAACATCAGCAGCAATCCTACTGCGGTCAGCACACTCCCATCTATCACACCAACAGGCGGAACAAGGAAACCTCCTACTATGAGCATCAAGCTGGTTGCTAAAGTGATGTAGAAGGTACGCATAGGCTCAAATGGTTTTTAAGCGATAGCGAATGTTTTTTGCTCGGATGAAGCTCACCCCTGCAAGGGGAACTGAACGATTGATGATTATCTGAAAGTCGAACTTTCAAGTAAGCAGTCAAGCATTCAGTTATTAGAGTTCGTTAGGACTCAGAGCTTCATTCGAGGGTTTTTGATGTTTTTGTATTCATCTCAACCACACTCGCTTACGCTCGTCTTAGAGGAAGTCAGGATTATCCACATCGCCCTCGCCACCAGGCTCGGTGTTGCCACCAGTCTGATCTACTGCCTTGAAGCTTGCAGTCAGAGAGAGGTTCTGGGTCACATTGATGGTGCGGCTTGCAGAGGTGTTACCATCGCTCCACTTGTCGAACTGGAAGCCAGACTTAGGAGTTGCGGTCACGTTCACACGAGAGCCCTCTGAGTAGGTGCCACCACCGGTTACCGTACCCTGGGCGGTATTAGCCGAAGTCACGTTGATGGTGTACTGACGAGTCTGGTTCTGAGTGTTACCACCGCCTCCACCAGGGTTATCGTTACCGCCATCACCCTCAGGCTTAGTGAGGTCAACGGTAGTCTCACCTGCCTTGATAGCCTTGAGCACAGCGGCCTGTGCGCTACGGCTGGCAACGAGGTTGAACTCGGCATCGGCGATGAGGTTCTTGAACTCCTGACCGCAATCCCACACCACATTCACGCCAGTGATGTTCTGAGCGGAGAACTTGTCGGCAGTCTCTGCACCCTTGCTTGAGAGCGAAACTGAGAAGTCACCCAGATCGCCAAGGCGAATCTTCTTGCCCTCCAGGAGCTGCTCGCGCATACAATCCACAGCCATATAGAGGATGGCGCTGATGTCGGCACAAGTATTTGTGCCTGTGACTCGAAAAGGTCTATAGTCATTGATGTTTCACCAATAATAGGCAAATGCTCTTGATCAGTCCAGTTCAAAATGAAAGAACTCACAAAAGAGTTTCCTGCTAGGATAAAATCTCGGATTTGTGAAATTCTTGATTTATTCAAAATTCGTTGTACAGCTCCAGGCTCCTGCGAAACGCCACGAGCTGCTACATAATATATAGGCAATAGGTCTGACACCTTCATGGGTATTGTATATATATCATGTCCCATAAAAGTTGTCTTTACGTAATTATAAATCTTTTCCATTTTACTTTAATACTTTTCGTTTTGTTCTGCCTGATGGTATCGCACCATATCGTTCGCACGACCACTTGTGCAGGCAGAAGTTTTGTTTAATCGTCCTTTAGCATTTCATGCTTAAAGCTTGCGTAAACCTCAGCATCCATTCCTTCACAAATTGTCGTCTGAATGTGAGTGATGAAAGCTGACACTTGCTTTTGCGTGAAGAGGTGTAGGACCTCTTCAACACCATCGGCAGATATTATCCAACCATTATTTTTGCCTTTAGCAGTAACAGTATGGAACAATCCACAATCACAAACATTGCGCATTGAGTGAACCAACTGGTCTGCTGCCTCATAATCTGTTTCAGAAAGGTTTAACACCTGCAACCAGTCTTTGTAATCATTTAATGGACTCATAGTTAAAAATTTATACTTGTTAAAATCATAAACACATCACACTTAGAAGTCTCTAATAGATGGATCATTCTTGCCCGCCATTACACATCCATTTTACGTTCCTTCCTAATCCAGTCTTTCGTATCTTCGTAAATAAGATCATATTCCTTAGATCCAGATGAGCGCACTCCTATATACATGCCATAAAGACGATCGATTCCTATGTAAGTGACAAGCAAAGCAGGCACAAGATTGGATGGCGATACACAATCTATGTAGTCAAAGCAGTAATATATCACAAAAGCTGTCATAATGATGAACCTGGGTGCATACGAGTATATCATGCCTGTGGGGCGTTTCTTATCGCTATTGTAATAGGAATGATATGACCACAATGAGATTATACAAGTTATAGCAAGTATTATGAGGAAATAGCCTGATGTTGTTATCCCCAATAGGTTTGCATTAGCCGCACTAAACAAGAACTCATAAAGCATACCTACAACCAAAACGGAATTAACAATGTTGTAGATTATCCAGCATCTTGTAATATTGTTGACCAATGATTCCGAATATTCAGCCTTCTTAGCATAGATCTCATAGACGAGTTTGTAAATCTGAAGGGGTGTCTCTGCGAGAAAGAATAAAGCCCCCATACCGATGAACCCATATCTTGTTTGTGCAAAGTACATTGCTATTATTAGACAAGCAATAATAACCGTACACCAGAAAGAAATTACGGCTCCGTTTGTAAATTTATTCATAACATTTCCTATTGACTTAAATGCAGCGAATAGCTTGTTTTGCAATTTGTAATGCCATCGAATTTGCTTCTTCATATCGATGCCTAACAATAGCAAACAGGCAAGAAGAAGTGCTATTACGACCATTGCCGAAACTTGTAAAGCAATCATTGGCAATCTGAAAAATAGCATTGTGGACAGTATGCCTAACACGCACAGAACTGCAAACAGTACAAAAATAGTCTGTCTGCCAAAGTGCTCTACATAGGCTTCATGATTCCCAAGAATGTATTCTCTGGGCTGATAGATGTCAGTATAAAAATCACCTGAGACTTTTGCTATTAGGTTCAAATCTATCGGTATAGAAAGATAAGCAGGATTTATCTCTTTCAGATCCTTCTTTATGTGTTCTTCTACACCAAACAGATTTCTGTCCATAGTCGGACGGCAGGGATGCATCTTGTCATGCCAATACCACACGTTATTTATATCGAAGGCGATGCGATCAAGTTTTTCGCTTGTAAAAGATTCCAGTCCATAATCTCCACCTGACATAATCAACTTACCACCATAGCTGCCAAGACTTTTCATTAGATCCTTGAACGGAGCCTCATACTCATCCAACTCTTTCGGATAAGTAATATGGTGGCTGCACCAATCTATAAACCGGAAGTATGCAGATAGTTTATGTATGAATGGTCGAAATTCAATCTCGAACTTATCAGCCTCACGATTTTTCCTATTGCCTATCTCAACAAATATCAGCACAAAACCACCTGTAATGATTGCTGTAAGTATTGCTAACGCCGTTGAATATAAGGTATCGTAGTTACTTATCAATTCCATACTTATTGTTGAATTTTAGGTGATAGTTCTTCACCCCTACATATCCACCACCATCTCCACCTTCCTGTCCTTTGAGAAATCATCCTCCCAGGTGATAACGATAGTTTGGTGTGGTAAATGAACATCAAATGACTGCTGAGGGAGTAGCTGTGGGTATGGCAAGTAATCATTGTTCATATATAGGCGGATACCATTCGCCTCTTCATCTGTTGGAATTGTGAATCTAATGTTCCTTGCTATAGCCTTGCCCTTGTTGTAGAAGCGCAACTTGTTAGCTTGCTTGCGGGCAGTCTCTACCACATTGACTTCTACAGAAGCCATCTTTGATTCTTCCGACTCTTTCTCCTTACGTGCCAGCTCTATTTGCTTCAATCTCAGATCCAACTGTCTGGTTTTGCGTCCTGAGAAAATGGACACAGCAACAGCCACCAATGATATAAAAGCACTAATGATTGCAATAATTGTATCGGCCATCTTATTTTATCTTAAATCCGTGCTTCTTGAACATGTTTTGAATTTCTTTGCTCAAATCCTTTTCAATTTCCTCTTTGGTGAGTTCAAGTTCGTCATCTATACGCTTCTAGTTTAGATCAACCAACTCATCATACCCACCATTGTAAATTCTATTGCATTTGGCGCAAGTGATCACACCTGTCTGCTCATCGGTCTCGAAGAAATCCTCGGCACCACAGGTAGCACACTGGAGTTTTATTGATTTGCTATAATCGTCTTTCATATCTGTTCATTATTTCCTGTGCAGAAGACAACACATTCGATGTGCAATAATGATGCTTCTCAATGTAAGCTTATAGCTCTACAATGAAGGCATCCCAACGTTCTTCATTCGTCATCATTCAGTATAAACGAACTTTGGCTTTTCGCCACCATTGAGAACCCACTTATATAAGGTTATCAGATCATTACTTACCGCATCTACAGAATATCCGTTGATGACCATCTGCTGACCTCTTTTACCCATTTCTACCCATTCATCTTTTGAGGTCGAAACAGCCTTTGTGAGTGTATCCGCTAACGAGTCATCTGTATTTGGCACCCACCAACCGCATTTATTATCATTCAATTCTTCCCATGGGGTCTTTTCTGATGCAATTACAGGAATACCCAAAAGTAGAGATTCGATAACTGACATTCCAAAGTTCTCAGAATGACTTGGAAGAACATTGTAAGATAGAGTGTGCATTACATTATCCTTTTCGTCTCCGTACAATGCTCCTTTCCACACAATATTCTGTATGTCAAGTTCTTCTTCTAACTTATGCAAAGATGCGAGATATTCCTTCTCATAATCAAAGTTAGTTCCTCCAATTATCACCAGTTCTAAATCATCGCGCTTTCCAAGGTTTGCTTTTGCCCAACCTCTGATGAGTCCATCTATGTTCTTGATAGGATGCATACGGCCTAGAAAACCAACACGAATTTTATCTTTGGGCGTTACATCACAAAGTACAGAAGGACACTTGATCGAATTAGGAATGATCGCTATTGGACGATCTATACCACAAGCTCGTATTTGACGATATTCTTCTTTGCATGTCGCATGTATTACAGTCGCATTCTGTAAATCTCGCCACAAAAATAATTTATTGAATAACTTCTTCTTGAAAGATTTTAACTTCAATGCATTCTGATACAAAGAACCTCTTGGAGCTATTATATATGGAACACCTTTTGCACGAGCAACAGCAGGAGCAATAATAGTAGGATGACTATATATACTATGTACATGTACTATCTCCCCGATATTATCTTTCATCAGCTTATTAAAGGGAAAACAAATCTCGAAAAGATTTAGCTGAGGTCCTTCTATTTCATGAATCCACTCTGCATGTTCGATGTTTTTGTTATTGGGGTTCTCCATGGTGCAAATTTCCGCATCCATGCCTTTATCGCGTAAACCCTTAACCAGATTAAACACACTTCGCGATGGACCTCCACTTTTGATTCCCATCGTAGGTATAACATGAGTTACTTTCATATATTATTACTATTATTGTTTACTTCAAATTTAAGTAGAAGTTGGTGGTGGTATTGAACCACAATTGCCTTCTATCCAAAGACCTCTATCCTATCGAATCCCCCGAGACGATAGGAAAAGATAGATGAGCAATCCACCTGTGCACCAACTAACCTTATTTCAGTTCTTGCGGATTACATTTTAGATATGCTCCTCAAATCCACGGAAATGTACATTAAGTTCGTGGAGCGGTTCAAGCAACTTGCCAAGAGGAGTTCCTGCGGTCATCATAGTGAAGGCGTTGACATCCTTAGGGAAGCACTTGCCTCCATAGCCGAACTTGCCATCAGGACCAGGGACATAGGTGTGGGTGTCGTTGATGTAGCCAGAGAGGAGCATGCCGGTGTGTACCTTGCGCCAGTCGCCTCCCATCTGCTCGCAGTACTCACGGCAAGCGTTGAAGTAGGTTACCTTGTAAGCTCCGAAGACGTTGTGCATGTACTTGGTGAGCTCGGCTTCGAGGGGGGTCATGACGGTGAACTTCTTGCCCACGAAGATCTTGGTGAGGAGATCTTGTGCTCCGGTGAAGACCATGGTCTGCTTCTTGAAGTCCTCGATGTGGGTGCGCTCGGTGAGGAACTCTGGCATGTAGTGTACGCGATGGCCGGTCTCCTTGCTGAGGAGGTCGCTGGTGCCTGGGAGGATGGTGGTGCGCACGAAGACAGGTACGTCAGGAAGGGCTGAGATGAGCTGCTTCATGAGGGAGAGATCCTGTGTGCCATCGTCCTCGGTAGGTACGTGGATCTGCAGGAAGGCGATGTCGATGTCCGCCATCGAATCGTTGTAACCCTTGGCAGGGTCGCTGATGAAAAGTTTACACTCAGGATTGTTGTGTTCCAACCAATCCTTCAGGGCTCCACCTACGAAGCCGCATCCGATAATTCCAACGTTGATCATGTTGATTTTTGTTTTAATAATTATTTTTTTATACTATTTCGTTATATACTGAAGACATATTTTTTGCAAATGCAAATATCGTGGAAGATTAAGCAATACTACATGGACCTGTCTTAATAGAACAAGAACAACCAAACTGCAAATCTGAAATTAATTTTAAAAAAGAATATGCAGCATGTTTGGGGCCCCAAACGTCAACCATTCTTTCATGAGCATTTACTCGCATTGATTTAAGTTCCGCTTTGTGACTTAATAAGTATTCCACTTTATTTGTTAAGTCATCGGCATCCCCACTTCTAAACTTAAATCCATTAAAACCATTTTCCACCAAATAAGGAACGGAGCCAATCGCATCACTACCAACAAGTACACATCCGCAAGAAAGACTTTCATTGGCAACCGCCCCCCATCCTTCATGACTGTCTGAGGTAAACAAGAAAATGGCGTTCTTTCGCATTGCTTGTATAATCTCATTGTTTGGTCGATTACCCATCAGTTGAACACAATCACCAACTTTAAGTTCTGCAATTAAAGCCTCCAATTTCTTTCTGGAATAGACACCATCATGTTTAGCAGCATTACCTTCATCACCATACATTGACAGCATGAACTTGTATCCTTTGTCTTTAAGCTCTTTTGCCATCAAAACAGGCAGCTCTGGATGCTTCAACGTCAGAAATCTACTACACCACATTAGTGGTGTGATTTCTGACGTGGAAGCATCCATTATTGACGCTTCAACGTCGAAATCTTCATCCACATGAGTGAAGTAACCCCATTTGAACATCCTTCCTTTATATGTGTGCAATTTCAGATGGTCAGCAGCAGCAAATGCACTTGCATTAAGTTTATAAAAATTTGCTTTGCGGAAATATCGCTGATAAGCAAGCCACCACTTTCTTAGTCTTGGTGACAGGACATTTATCCATCCTCTTTTCAACCATCTTTCACTTAGTTCAAAAGATAAACCAGAAGGATTTGATTTTGCGCGTTCTATCGCATAGTTCAAAGATTCTGCACCAAACACGCAGACTTCCGCATTCTTGGCTAATTCAAGAGCATGTCGTTTTGCTTCTTCCGAATCACCTGCCAAAATGCAATATGGTTGAGTACTATAATCAACACCACCCTTGAGTCCTGCTTTATTACAAGCTACAGTTGCAACATAAGCATAATTGTCGCCAAGCAACTTATAAAACTCATCAGCCACATTAACCTGATGATGATTTAGACAATTATTAAAGAAAACCAACTTCATGCCTATCTGATTTCTTTGATTACTACTGCGGGATTACCACAGGCAACTACTCTTGGTGGTATATCCCTTGACACAACACTTCCAGCACCAATGACAGCTCCATCGCCAATGGTTACGCCCTTCAGTATGATTGAACGCGCACCAATAAATACATCGTCTCCAATCACAATGGGCTTGGTTGGAGCAGGTTCAGTATTTTCTCTTCTTACCTTCCAATGAATTGGGTGTGAATCTGTATCGGTAATAATACAACCAGAACCAATATTGGTGTTATTGCCTATAGTGATTGATGTTGTTGCGTTGATTGTAGAGCCGGATATACCCACATGGTCTCCAATCTTTATTATAGAGCCATCCATACCATAATTAAACAGACAGGGCTGTATTAGACCAATGGAATTTGAATCAACTTTATTGAGACAAATAAAGTGTTTTCCAATGATCAATGAACCGCCCTTCTTTCCAAACAGTTTTTTTTCAAACCACTTTCTCCTAAAGCTCTTGGGGCATCCGCTTATCCTCCATGTTGGATCATATCCAATGCCCGACCTCCAGCAATTCCATATCGTTGGAACTTGACGAGTAAAAAAGTAGAATGTATTTTTCAATAATGACATCATATATTTGCGCTATTTTCGATTTCTTGCATTTTTTTTGCCCATACTTGATTGTTGAATCTGTTTTGAACATCTTCTGCTTGATTAGCATATTCAATCAAATCTGTGTCCTTCTCCTCAATAATTCTCTGGATTGCAGCAACAAAGCCATCTTCATTAGCTGGCACTTCGATATACTGTATTCCTTTCAACTGTTCATAGTGTATCGTGGAAACTATGATGCGGTTGTGTAAAAGTCCTTCTATAACTTTTGATGGGAAATTACAAGTATTCTCGGGGTATTTTGGATCTCTGGTACTCAACAAGAATGGACATCTATGCATAACTTCAAGAAATTCATCGTATTCCAACATGCCATATTTAATGATATTAGGATACTTCTCTGCATATTTGTTGATAAACTCTTCATCACCAGAAAATCCTGTAATATGAAGCCTTGCATCTGGAATCCTTGCAAAGGCAGGCAAAAGCATGTGCAACATGCAAATCTGCTCGTTTAAATTGCCTGAAAGCAGAAAGTCGCTACCTAATGGAAGTTCTACTTTTGGATGTTTTTGACCAATGGGAACAACCCCAGGAAGAATCGCAGAATTTTTTACTGTAAACAAGTCCGATGTTGAAAGACTGATAATGCCATCAGAACTATTGATCAGTTTCAACAAGAAGTTATTCCATTTCGCACCTGGAGTATAATCGAGCATTATTGTATATCTCTTCACCGAAGGTTTGAATAGCTTAAGCATTAGTATCAACAATGCAGTAAGCATATTCACATTGTAAAACCACACAGACGCTCCCTTGGGTATTTTCGGGTACAGCATTAGGTCCTCGATGAAGGGAGCGAACTTGTGTAGCAAAGGTTTCCCTCTCCAAGACGAATAAATAGTAGTAACCTTATCATCGCTAAAATCACTACTACGACCTAAGATGTTAGCCGGTAAAATGCTATACACCTTATCGAACATACCACCCGAAATCAAATTATAGCTGAAATACACAGGTGCTGCAGGAATATGATATTTTAGAATCACATCCTTAGGGGCTACATGGGTTATAAATATTCTCATACTCAATCTTTTGAAGTTAAAAGATTTCTATACATCTTTGAAATAATGTCCTTTACATATTTGGCGCATAATAGGACTATTACCAACAATAAGTACTTGACTATAGTGTTGACTCCGAAATACGTATTGATAATTTGTATTATTATTTGTGAGAAAGCAAGAATCAAGAAAGTTTCCCTACCTATAGCCTGTAGAGCTCTTGACACATACGGAAGCATTTTTTCAATTCGAACGCTTAGCGTGAAAATAAAGAAAGTTCCGCTAATTGCGCCAATGGTGAGAGGAACCATTGGAATCACACTATTATAACACATGTCAAGTCGCCAAAAATGAGATATAATAAATGTTATAACAAGGGATAACGCCATTAGCCACCATTTTGACGTTTCTATCTTTTTGGTGTAGGGTTTAACGTAACTACCCAAAATAAGGAACATTGCTCCATAGGGTGCTACAGACATATTCCATGGGAGTGTTACAGAATTATATCTCAATACGAAACTAATGATTGGCAGCAATAGCAAATAGGCGTAACGAATACTCTTTGTAGTCAGGAAGAAAAGCTTTGCCAACAATAATGCAACAAATAACACTGGCACAAACCATAAAGCGTACCCCCCCCAACCTGAAAAAATACTGCTATATGGATGTTCAATGTTAAACACGTATAGCAAAGCACACATTACGAGGGAATAGCCTATAAATGGACGCATAATGCTACTTGCTTTTTTGAATGCGAACTCAAAATAACTTTCACGTACCCAATTTGTTGTAAGACCAGAAGCAATAAAGAATAAAGGCATGTGAAAAGCCCATATAAAATTACTCGCGACCTTTGGTATTGACGTGTGCCCAAGAACCATCAAAATAATGGTAATACCCTTAGCAATGTCGAGCCATTGTAATCGTTGATTTTTCATTAATTTGCCTCCTTCTTGCTTAAGTAAATCAACATACAAGGGATGTAAAAGAAAGTGTAGAGCCAGTATTCAATTCCAGAACACCATTTTAATACGCCAATCATAATGAGTGAAACAACACAAATCATATAAATACTCTTATATCTTTCAGTAAGGTGTAGAACCGTCATCTTAAATAGAGAAACGAAGAATATTACATATAGAATTGTGCCAAATATACCATAATGAGCAAGAAAATCAATGTAATAATTATGTCCACCAGTAGTTGTATTAAAACTACCAAAAACAGGCGATTGACCAAATGCGCTCAATGAATATCCGATTAATTCATTTCGTGTATCTAAGTCACTATCATCAGCTGTAACACCACCAGATGCTACTGCACTCACATCAGCAAGTCGTGACTCAAAGTTAGTGCCTGCGAATATGGAAAGACTACTTAATACGGATAGTGCGAACGGAACAATTACAGTAATGACTACAGAAGCGAATATAATATGTTTAAACGTCATCTTCTTGACAATTACTGTTAGTGCAGTCATCAATAGCGAAATAAGCAAAGGGGTTGTTGTTCCTGCTATATATAAGAAATAGTAAGAAAGAGCTGCTATTCCAAGTAATAGATATGACGTTCGCCTATTTTTCTGTTGTTTCGCCAATCCAACACATATAGGTGCAACGACCATCATCATTGCAGCAAAACCGTATGAGCAAACACCTGTTCTCTGATAAACAAGAGCCTTGGCAAAATCTCCACTTGCAACTGCACCAACCATACCTCGAATTGCATCTGGATAAATGCTACAGGCAACAATCGATACCGCCATAGTTAAAAGCGTGGTGAACACAGCAAAATATGCTACCTTTTTGTAAACTTCATAATCGTTAATCCGTATGACAGCAATGAACAGCAAGACAGGTATCGCATATTCCATGAAATTGGCTCCAAAACCTTCAATCGTAAAACGGTTGAAAATAAACCATGACATCGCCACATAAGCAGCGAATGCAATAAATTTCTTAGATATAGAATTATTCCAAACACTACCCGCCAAAATGAAAGATGCTAATAGCAATAACGCTCTGGGACGGAAAGCACCAAATGGCAGATATCCCAGGCACATAGGGAAAGTGGTAACAAACAATACCGTCAAACCCAAATATACAAAATTTTTATACTGTTTCATCCGTAAAAATCAAATTAGAAGGAATGGGTGTTCTATTGCGATAATTATCAATAACTGAATTGATAGAATCTATCAAGACCTTACTTGTAGCAGGAGTGCTAAAATTGTTCAATGCGTACTCACGACCATTGGTACCCACCATAGCAGATAACTCTGGAGATTTTGATATATCGCACATCTTATCTGCAAGATCTTGTATATCTTCCATTTTTGCGGTAATCAGACACTTTTTCTCCCTATTAATCTCTGGAGTTGCAGATGTTTCATACACGATTGTAGGCAACCCCATGAGCATAGCTTCTTTTACGGTGCTATTCAATGCAGAAGTAATTCCTGGTACAACCACACAACGAGCCTTCTGCAATTGTTTGAAGACATCTGCATGGAGATCGAAATGTCCATGCCAACTAACAGATTTCTCTATGCCTGCATCCTCAATCATTTGCATAAGCGTTTTCTTGTAATTGGAATCACAACCTCCAGATATATTCAATGTTGCATTTGGATGACTTTTATGCACAATAGCGAAGGCTTTTATTGTGTCTTCTACCCCTTTAAACTTAGTGATACCACGAGCAAAGAAGATAAAGTCAAACTCCTTCTCTATTGTATTGTCAATAACAGGTTCCTTGGTTGGAAAGTTGAACTTAAAGCAAGTCGCATTGGGATTATGTTCTTTAAGATAATCTTTTGCGACTTGCTCTATGACAGAAAAATATTTAGCATGTTTTAGAACCCTGCTCTCTACGTCTCTTCGATAAGCAGAGCCCACGCCCATTTCCATTCTCTTTGCAGAATTGAGTAATGTCTGCAAGATGACAAGTATAGGTTTGTCCTTTACGTCAAGAGCTGAAAGGCTATAAATCGGGTTTTCAGCTCCACACACCACAACTACATCTGGATTAATTTCTGCCAGTTGTCGTTTAATGATAGAACGATAGTGTCTATAATCCGTCCTCTCGTCCCAATTCAAGAACTTCTTTAGAAAACGATTATACAAAGAAGTCTTTGAATTATAAAATACATAATGAATACCATTATTGTCAAACTTCTCCACAGATTCTCTTAATCCTATTTGAGGAGAGATGACGTAATACTCATTATCTGCATCTTTTTCGAATTCTGAAATGAACTCAGTATTCCAAGGTGCACTATCCACTATTTCCAGTGGTGGAATACCAAACCATGAGCGGATCTTATTCGCAAATGCAAAATCAATGTAATGAAGCTTTGACTTTATCATTTGGTTCGAAACCGCACAGATATATGCTACTTTTATTTTTTTCATTTATTCCAGTATCAATGATTTTATTGCACGAAGCGCACGCATAAATGGGCTACCATTTCGTACTCTTCTTAGTTTATAAAAGTTCTTCTCGAATTTATGGTTAACAGCAATATCACCACATATAATATCATTAAGGTCATAACGTGGTCTTAATGCTAATTGCTTATACATAGGATCATCTTTCGACACATGGTTGTTTGCACCACCATCAAGTCCGATATTTGACACCATATTGACATTGGGGTAAATGCTGTACATGTTATACTTGTACGAGAGATAAATCATCTGGACATCGTATGTGTTCAGGCGCTTTCCCTTCTTTATACTCTTTATGTACGATGAACAACTGCAACACTCTATAATGTATTCACTGATGGTGTTGAAGTTCTTCATGAAAGACCATTTCCAGCGTGTTTTAGGGAATGATTCTATCTCATATTCATACAAGTCGTGAGTTCTTTTCCAGACGCCCATGAAATATGTAGCTGCAGGCATACGACTGGCAAAGTAGGAAGCTTCTCCATAGGTCATTCCATAATTTACCGCACCAATGTATGCAATGCGATTATCGTCCTTATAACGTTCAAGCATTTCCTGAACGAAATAGAAAGCGGATTCGTTGCCAAGTCCATCATCTTCAATGAAGATCATGCGGTCTTCATGCTCAAAGAGCCAATTCCAAGCGGTTATACCAGCTTTGGAGCAGCCAAGATTCTTCTCATGTTCCAGGTAATGAACCTCACAAGGCCAATCTACATTATGAACAATAGCTTTTACTTTATTGCTATTCTCAACATCATCTTGTCTGCCTTCGCGGGGGGCATCAACTGCTACATATAGTTTTGTTGGCCGCACTTTGCGGATGCTGTCGAATACCTGTTGTGTCTTTTCCGGTCGATTGAAGACCATGAAAAGTACAGGAGTTGTTATTGGTTTGTTTTTATTCATATTGAATTTTATTTTATGCTATAGATAAAAAGTCTGATTTTGTCAATTATAATTGCAACGAAATAGACAATCAGCATGAACAAAATAACATCTATCCAATTTGTGATATATGGATTCTCACTATAATAAAGAGTTCTAACTGTTGATCTATACAATGGCTTGCATATTGAGACATGCTCGTGCAAGAGGTAAACTGCAAAACAGCTTGATGCTAAATAGTTTATGCATTTTGATTGAAAATGAATTTTACTGAAAGCGAGTAGCAGAAATACAGAACTTGCGATGATCAATGGGCATGTATATGTATAGACATTGGCCATCAAGAGTGTTCCGCCATGTGTTGCAACTGCTATGACTGCTGTGATTGAAGTGAGTAGAAGAAATATAAAGATGTCTTTTTTGTGGTTAAGGGTAGTAAATCTGGGGCTGTATAGTCGCATATATCGAGCAATGAGGTATAAACCTATAAAGAATACCACGGATAAGCCACCTTCAATCTCTCCCGACATAGTTTGGGTCAGCCAACCACCATAGACCATAATTGCCATATAAGTGACAAGGATATTTCTGAACATCTTTCTATCGGTATTCTCGCAAAAACTATTCAAGATGGGAGACAGGACAAATAGTAAGACATAGCTTTGTACAAACCAGTATGTATCTATCCCAAACATAAAACCTTCAAGAAGCAAAGACTTCGGACTGAAGGGTTGTGTTTTCATTACCACACTAATTGTATAACATAATAGCGAGAAGAAGGCAACTTGATAAATAAACCTCGTTAATCCCTTTATCGTAAATCTTATGCCATACCATCCTGATAAGAGTACGAAAACATTAACGGCTATGAAGGAGACAGATCTCAACAAACTTACAAACCCAAATTCAATAAATGGAACTGTCTTCCCATCAAATCCTGGATAATGAATAGTTTGTGTGGTATGAATCATCATAACCAGAAACATTGCGATAATTCTGAGGAGTTCCATATTGGAGTCTCTTTTTACCCCCCCCATTCTTATATTGCTAATACTCGACCACATAGCATATTATTTCTTAATCTTTTTAATAATACCAACCCATTTATTTCGTTCATCTTTGTTTAAGCCTACTATCCAAAACAGAATAGTAAACGAGAGGCATGAGGTAAGACTTAGAATAACTAAGCGTAAGAACGATTCGGGCATTATTCCTTTTATGGCAATTCCAATCCCAAACGCAATAATTACAGGAATAATAATTGGCAAGATTGCATTTTTGCTAAACGACCAAACATCGATCTCTGCAATTTTATGACCATAATAGAATCTGACTGCAGCAACAATAAGACTATTGGCAATAGCAAGCCAATAGATATAAGAAGCATCATATCCTGTCTTAAATAGTAAATAAGCAAATGGCAAATAAACAAGGCACGCAATTGATTCTGCAACTTGGAAGTTTCGGATGTTGCCAACTGCTCGAATGGCGTGTGTTATCTGAAATGTAAACTTCTCAATCAGCATCTGAATCATAATGAGCTGACAGAAGAGTACTGCATATTCTGGAACATCTTTTAGCCAAAGAGTAAGTAAATAAGATGCTTCTATTATTATTGGTATGCCAAGAAACGCAAAAAGGAAGGAAGAATACTTTGCACCAATCTCGCAAACTCGAATCATCCTCTGACGATCACCGCCACCTTCGCTTTTCATAATTTGAGGATTTATGGCACGTGTCATGCTTGCCGCAAACATATTTACATAACCGCTTGCTTGACGAGAAATACCTTCGGCAGCATTTAAGCGTACTCCGAAGAATGCATTCAGGATAAGAGCTCGGAACTGAGTTGAGCCCAAAGCTGCTAAAGAGCCGAATAGATTCCAGCCTGTAAAAGAGAATATTTCCTTGGCAAGAGATCTGTCAAAGGCTTTAAGAGAATACTTTTTACATTCATCATATAATCTTTTACTATACCAAACTTTTACAACCCGAAGTAGTACTTGAATTAACAGTACCAAGAATCCGTATGCAATTAATCTATCAAATCCACAATACAACAAATAAACCGCCATTGCAAGATTTAAGATGGCACTTATAATATCAAATATTGATAGCAGCCAAATATGTTCGTGGGCATTCATAACAGCATCGTATGGAACTGCTATGACAGACACAAACATCGATATGACCATGAATTGATATACAATTTTTGCGGCAAACATATTGTTCTCTGGTATATTCAGAAACCATTCGAACATAATCCACCCTCCTATCTCCATCAAAACTATCGTAGCAATACCGACTATATAATGAATTGCAACAGTAGTGCTAAATGTCTGTTTAATTAAGGAATCATTACTACTTCCCAAACTATGCGCAAGGTAGCGCATAGAAGTGTTAGTCATATTACTATTCAAAATGTCAAGCATTCCTGCAACGCCAGCCACAACCATATAGACTCCATAGCTCTCTTCTCCAAGCGCCTGTAGAATCAGACGAACAGAAAAGAATCCTATAATCATTTTAATGATTAGAGCCAAATAGGTTACTGCCGTATTTAGAATGACTTTATTTGTTGCATTCATAGTGTAGCGATTAAAGAACTTTTATCATTTTCAAATACTCAGGCCATTCGCCCATATCTCTCCATGCGTTTTCGCTTACAGGGAAGCAGCCAACACGACCTCCACGAGCCTTGACCTTCTCCATCAGGTGCGTGATGTGGAAGAACTCGCCTTCTGGAATTTCGTCTATCAGTTCCGGATTGAGGATGTATACACCAGTATTGATCATATAGGTCTGCTCAGGCTTTTCCTTCAATCCGGTCATGAGTCCATCCTCGCCAGTCTCGATCACGCCATAAGGGATGCGTATGCTCTTGACGGCAGTCACGATAGTGATGTCATTATTGTTCTCCTTGTGATAGTCATACACATCGCGATAGTCCTGATCAATTACTATATCACAGTTGCTAACAAAGAAAGGAGTGGTAATCTTTCCTTTCAAAAGCGCAACACTACCGATTGTACCAAGAGGTTTATCCTCCATGAAGAACTCAATATCATACTTATGGTCGAGTTGTGAAAGGTAGTATTCCATCATGTCTGCCTTGTAGTTTACAGACATGTAGAACTTCTTGGTACCAATACCCTCAAACTGATCCATGATTTCTTCGAGGATAGTCTTGTCGCCAACTGGAATAAGGGGCTTGGGGATTACGTTGGTAATAGGCTTCAGGCGTGTACCCTTGCCTCCCGCCATAATGACTACAGGAAGTTCTATCTTGGGCTTATTACTCTCCAATTTATCTGTAAACAAGTCCTCCCAAAAAATGACGTCTGAAAGGTTCCCTTCATCATCCACAACGGGCATAAACTCATTCTTACGCTTGCGCATAGTCTGCTTAACCTCTGCCATATCATCGTGTACAGAAGCAACAGTGGTCTTGTCGCGCAGAATATCAGATACAGCATCAGACATAGGCACACCCTTGATGATGGCACGCTGAATGTCACCAATGCTTAGAAGACGATAGAATTTATCATCCTTCAACACTATCAGAAGCTTGTGAGCAGATTGATCCATCTGCTTGAGGGCAGACAGGATAGTAGCATCATGTGTGATGCATATTTGCTGAATACGATCTTTCATAAGATTTATTTTTTATGTGCAGGTGCTCCAAACCAAGTTTCGCCTTCTGGTACATTCTTGGTGACAACAGAGCCCATGCCAATGATAGAACCAGCACCAATCTGGCTTTGTTCACGAACAATCACATTAGAAAAGATAGTTGCATTCTTACCCACATGGGTTGAACCACAAAGCATAGTATCACCGGTAATCCAAACATTCTCCTCCAACACACAATTGTGTGCGATGAAGCTAAGGCCATTCATCTTGCAGCCATCCTTGATAATTGTGTCACTCAATACACCTTTGGCAATCTGACAATTGGCTCCAATCTCTACATTATTTCCAATCTTGATTCCTCCCATGTGAGGGAACTTGATGAGAGTTCCATCTTCTTCACGGTTGCATCCAAGGCCATCCGTGCCTATAACTGCACCAGCCTGAATAAGGCAATTATCGCCAATCTCCACATCGTCATAAACAACAACATTGGCGCGAATAACCGTACCGGATCCAATCTTTGCCTTACCAATAGAACAACCAGCTTCAATGTGTGCAGTTGGGGCAATGACAGCATCAGGATCAACCCAAGCACGAGGATGAATGCCTGGTGCAGGTTTTGGAAAGAAGAATTCATTTATTACCTTTGCCAAAGCCATACGAGGGTGCTTTACAACTATCAAGGTCTTACCCGCCTTCATCATAGCCTCGGAATATAGTACTTCGCTATCGGCAATAACAACCTTTGCACAAGTATTCTCGGCAATATCTTGTTTGTTGGTTTTAAGGCTGTTCACCCAATCAAGAGTGGTCTCGGTAGTATGTGCAGGATCAGCTACATTATCAACATAAACGTCATTTGCATTGCCCTCCACACGCAAAACGGCATCAGAGAGGAAAGAGATAATATCTTGAACTAGAACTTTCATAAATCGTAAGAGTATTTAATCGTCAATGTTTTTTGCTCCAAAATCAATAAGAATCTGATCGTACTGAGCCTTTACGCGCTCAGCATTATCCTGTATGCTTTTGCGTACTCGTTTGCGAGGAGAGAGAACCTCTTCACTCCACATGGCATCATGTGTGAGCACCTGAAGATGCTGTACTTTAGGATCACGAATCACCTCATCAAGAATCTCATAACGCCAGAAGCCAGTACTGTCAGCACAATACTGATAATGGTCTTTGATATGATTTGAATAGACATTGAGGAGCCCACCATAGGTTTTCTCTCGGCAATTGAGTATGAACGGAGTTGTCTCGTGGAATGAGAATGTGTCTATCTTCAGCCCAAACACACCTTCAAAATAATTTTTGTCGAGTGTGATATATTTGTTCAAACTCTCTTCATCCTGAATATTGTAATAATGACTATCGAAGTGAAGACCGACATGATGACCGAGAGCATGAATCTCATGAAGAATACGAGTCATATATTTTTCGAGGATGTTGTAGAACTCACTATGTATCTGGAAGAAATATGTTGCTTGTATGCCAAGTTCATTCTCTATCCTTGCCATCTTTAGGGCAATATCTGGTGAAAACTCAACATCGTGACGCCAGATAATATCTTTACGCTCAGGGCAGAAATCATCCTTGTGAAGAATAAACTGGAAACCTTGATCTTTAGCTAATTGAACTATCTCACGATAATGATCCAAGGTGAAATAGTCGAAATCGTATTTTTCTCTGTTAGTCATAACAATCAATTTTATTTTGCAGGAACACCCTTTACGGTTGCTCCTTCAGGTACATTTTTAGTAACAACTGCTCCTGCACCTACAGTTGCTTTCTCCCCAACTGATAGATTGGGTAATATGGTGCTGTTTGCTCCAAGAAAAACTCTATCCGCAATATTCACATAGCCAAGAGTAACAGCATTAGGACTTACTGTGACAAAGTCACCCATAGTGTTGTCGTGCATGATGTTGCAATTGGTATTGAGTTTCACGAAACGTCCAATGGTTGTATTAGCTGCAACATTTACCCCCGACTGAATAACCGTTCCTTCACCAATGGTAGCAAAGCGAGATACATGAGCAAGAGGACTGATGAGAGTCGCAAACTTGTAGCCAATGGATGAATAGAGGTTGTAAAGACGCTCGCGAACATGAGGCATGAAAGGAGTAATAACAACAAGACAATCCTTGTACTCATCGTAAAGACTGGCAGCATCATTATCTGTGCCCACGATCTTTATACCATAATACTCATCCTTGTAATCATTATCAATGATGCCGGCAATCTCGAACCCACAATCCTCACAGAGCTCTATCATTTCATGATATGCTCCTACGATTAATATCTTTTCTTTCATAAATTTTCGGATTCAATGATTTGTTTGATACCTTCCTCAAATGTAAGTGTATTCTTCCAACCAATGCTTTCAAGACGCTTGCAGCTGCCAAGGGTTTCGTTCACCTCATTAGGACGATCAGATTCGGCAAACGAAAAGGAGACCTTCTCCTTCAGATGCTTGTTGATAATCTCGGTGATTTCACGAACTGATACGCTCGTGCCAGAACATACGTTATAGACATTGTAGTCGTTGGTATCTTCTGTACATGCCACAAATGCACCAGCCACATCCACCACATTGACATAGTCTCTGCGAGGAGATGCTGCTTTCAGTTGGATTTCCTTCTTACCTTCCTTTATCTGACCAATGATTTCAGGAATGAGGAGCATTCCCTTCTGACCTACACCATAGATATTGAATGGACGAAGGATGCTGACCTTCACCTTGAAGTCACGATTGTAACCTTCGCACATCTTTTCGCAAATCACCTTTGTTTGTGCGTATGGGTTGAACGGACAAACAGGATGATTCTCATCTACTGGCAGATACTGAGGTCCGCCATAGATGTAGGAACTTGCATAAATGAGACGTGCATTGTGCTTGCGACAAATCTCAAGTGCATTAAGTGTTGTAAGATAATTGATGCGATAGAACTTCTCTGGATCCTGATAAGATGCTGGTACAAAGACGAGATTTGCCAAATGGATAAAACAGTCTATTGGCTCTATCTGGTCGATAATGGCTTTGTCGCAAAGATCCATGCCATTGGTGATGTCTATCTTGATGATGGTATGCCCTTTGGCTTCGAGTTGGGCACACACATTGCGTCCAACAAAGCCATCGCTACCTGCTACTGCTATCTTCATACGGTTTACATCTTTTGATCCAAATTCTTACCCTTCTCTTCGTGCTCAAAGTTAGGGATGAACTTCTTGATGGATTCTACTACTTGTGCCTTGGTGAAGTCTTCAGCAGCAAAGATACCTTCAAGTTCAGAGAAGAAATCATTGACCTCGTTCATAGGTCTGCGAGTACTTTCGCAAACTACACCAAGACTGCTGAAACGCTCCATGTCAATCTTTTCGCCTGGGACATAAAACTCTTCGTATGCCTTCTCACCTGTGGTATCAGACTTGAAGTAAACGACAGGATAGGTCTCGCTCTCGTATGACATTTCTGCTGCATACTTCTTTGCCTCAGGGTCGTTCTGACACTCTACCTTGGTGAAGCCTTCTGCTTTGACGAACTCATCACAGATGGCAGAGAAGGTAAGCATCTGGTCTTCGCCCAACTTAGGGAAGAATACCTCACCACCATTGCCAAGAATACAAGCGAGCATACAGATTTGACCAGACTCCTCAGGTGAGACGAAATAGCGCTTTACGTCAGAAGGTGCTGCAAGAGGCTGCTTCTTCTGAAGGCGATGGATCCAACCATCAGGAAGGGAACCATTGGAGAATGCCACATTGGCAAAACGAGCGGTAGTGACCTTGAAGTGCTGGTTGTATGCCATCACGAGGTCTTCCATGATGCGCTTTGATGCACCCATGATGTTGACAGGATTTGCAGCCTTATCGGTTGACACGCAGAAGAAGTGCTTTGGAGGATAGACGGTCAGTATATCCATAAGCTTCTTTGCCTTGATGTCGTTGTTCTCGATGAGTGCCTGAACTGAGTATTTATCCTTCTCGGAACGCACATGCTTGTGTGCAGAGAAGTTGGCAACGATGTCGAAACCTTTCTCCTCGCGGAAGATGCGCTCGAAGATAGGATCAGCAAAGTTGAGGGTGTAGCAACGGAACTCCTCGGGAACATAGAGCCCCTCGGTAGAGCGCACATCACGAACGAGCTCTGCCAGTCCGTTCTCGTTGAGGTCAACGACAACAACCGACTTAGGCTCGAAACGAAGTACGGCTTTGATGAACGATGAACCGATGGAGCCAGCTCCACCTATCACGCATACTGTCTTACCCTTGATCTCGCGGGTAAGAGTCTCTTTATTTGCCTGAATGTCCACCTCGAACATAGAGGTAGGACGGCCAGTGACAGAGTCACCAATGAATTTTTGGAGATTGAACATTTGTATTATGATGTTTTATTATTATCTTTTCTATTTGAAGTGCGTGATGGTATTGAACCATTATGCGATTGCATCCACCTGTGCACGCACTTAGGAATAGCCTTCAAGACTTACATCCAAAACATTGCAAAAAGAGTGTAGTATCTATCCAGCTGTTATGCTGTTTACTGTACAAAGTTGCCAACTCCAGAGAGTTCCTTCTGGATATATTCAAGGGCGGCAATTTTTGCCTTTGTTTCTTCGAGGTTGAGACGATAGGTGTTGTCTGAGTTAAATTCCTCGATCTCGCTTCTCTTAGTGTCACCTTCACGGAAGAATTTGTCGTAATTCAAACCTCTATTATCTGCAGGTACTCTGTAGAAGTTACCCATGTCTTCTGCCTTTGCACATTCTTCCTTGGTAAGGAGTGTTTCGTACATCTTCTCGCCATGTCTTATACCTATCACCTTGATATCCTCCTTCTTACCACCGAAGAGCTCGCAAACAGCTTCTGCTTGTGTCTGGATGGTGCAGGCAGGTGCCTTCTGAACGAGGATATCACCGTTCTGACCGTGTTCAAATGCAAACAATACGAGGTCAACGGCTTCTTCAAGGGACATGATGAAGCGGGTCATCTTGGGTTCGGTGAGGGTGATAGGGTTGCCGTTGCGAATCTGGTCGATCCAGAGGGGGATGACGGAACCGCGTGAACACATGACGTTGCCGTAACGGGTGCAGCAGATCTTGGTGTCGCCTGAGTAGCGGCTCTTGGCAACGGCAATCTTCTCCTCGATAGCCTTGGTGATACCCATAGCGTTGATAGGATAAGCGGCCTTGTCGGTAGAGAGGCAGATGACGGCTCCTACCTTGGCTTCGATGGCTGCGGTGAGGACGTTGTCGGTACCGATGACGTTGGTCTTGACGGCTTCCATGGGGAAGAACTCGCAAGAGGGTACCTGCTTGAGAGCTGCGGCATGGAAGATGTAGTCAACTCCGGGCATGGCGTTGCGGCATGACTGGAGGTTGCGGACGTCACCGATGAAGAACTTGATCTTGCTTGCGTACTCAGGATATTTTACCTGATACTCGTGACGCATATCATCCTGCTTCTTCTCATCACGGCTGAAGATACGAATCTCTGCGATGTCAGTCTTCAAGAAACGATTAAGTACTGCGTTACCGAAGGAACCTGTTCCACCAGTAATCATAAGTGTTTTACCTGCAAAAATACTCATTGTAGTATATTGTTAATTTGTTTATAATCCTTGACTAAATACCTTCCTTACGCCATACCATCTTATTGACTACACCTACGTAAGACTGGATGATCTTAACTACCTTGGTTGAGATAGAGTCGGTATAGTTTGGCACGGGAATGCCATAGTTGCCATCCTTGTTCATCTCTACCGCAAGGTCAACACTCTGCAGGAGGCCCTTGGTGTCAATACCTGAGAGAACGAAGCAGCCTTTGTCGAGAGCTTCGGGACGCTCAGTAGAGGTACGGATGCAGACTGCTGCAAATGGATGACCTACTGAAGTGAAGAAACTGCTTTCCTCTGGGAGTGTGCCTGAGTCTGATACCACAGCAAAGGCATTCATCTGAAGACAGTTGTAGTCGTGGAATCCGAGAGGCTGCTGTACCTGTACGCGAGGATCAAGCAGGAAACCTGAGGCTGCAAGACGATTGCGTGAACGTGGATGGCAACTGTAAAGGATTGGCATATCGTACTTCTCTGCCATGGCGTTGATGGCGTTGAAGAGGGAAAGGAAGTTCTTCTCGGTATCGATGTTCTCTTCACGGTGAGCTGAAAGGAGAATATACTTTCCCTTTTCTAAACCAAGACGCTTGTGAACATCACTTGCTTCAATCTCAGCAAGATTCTCATGAAGAACCTCAGCCATTGGTGAACCTGTAACATAAGTACGCTCACGAGGGAGACCACATTCTGCCAAGTATCGACGTGCGTGTTCTGAGTATGCCATATTGACATCGGAGATAATATCGACAATACGACGGTTGGTCTCCTCTGGGAGGCATTCGTCCTTACAACGATTACCTGCTTCCATGTGGAAGATAGGGATATGCAGACGCTTGGCTCCGATGACGCTAAGGCAAGAGTTTGTGTCACCAAGAACCAGGACTGCATCAGGTTTGGTCTGATTGAAGAGTTTATATGAACAGTTGATGATGTTGCCACAGGTAGCACCAAGGTCATCGCCTACGGCATCCATATAAACCTCGGGATCCTTGAGCTTGAGGTCGTGGAAGAATACACCATTGAGGTTGTAGTCATAGTTCTGACCTGTGTGAGCAAGGATTACATCAAAATATTTGCGGCACTTGTTGATGACGGCTGCAAGGCGGATTATCTCAGGGCGTGTACCTACAACGATACAGAGCTTGAGTTTGCCATTCTCTTGCCAGTGGATGTCGGAATAATCGAATTTGGGAGTTTTGGGTTCCATGATTGTATATGTTTATTTGTTACTATCTACTGGATCGAAATATGTATCTGGTCTTTCGGGATTGAAGATCTCGTTGCAGTACATGACGGTTACGAGGTCTTGGGTGTCGGAGAGGTTGATGATGTTGTGGGTGTAGCCTGGGAGCATGATGACAGACTGGATGTGGTCGCCACTTACTTCGTAGTTGAGAATCTCGGCATTGGGGTCGGCTTCGTTGCGGAGCTGGATGAGTCCGTGACCTGAGACTACGGTGAAGTACTCGAACTTGGAGTGGTGCCAGTGCTCGCCCTTGGTGATTCCGGGCTTGGAGATGTTGATGGAAACTTGTCCGCAGTTCAATGAGTGAACCAATTCGGTGAATGAGCCTCGGGGATCTACGTTCATCTTGTGGTCGTAGATGGCTTTCTCCTTGGGGAGGTATGAGAGATAGGTGGTCATCAGTTTGTAGCGGAGGGAGCCTTGGGTGAGGTCGATCATGTTGATGCCATCCTTGTTGGCTGCGGCATCGGCACATTCCTGGATGATGTCAACGATTTCGCCTAAGGTCGTTTTATGAGTGACGGGCACGAAGTAGTAACGGCCATCGGCTGTGGGAACGGTTTCTACACCATCGAACTCGCAACGGCTGCCTTCGCCCTTGAGGGAGTTGATAAGTTCATCCACAAGGTCATCGATGTAGAGGAGTTCCATCTCCACGGAACGGTCGTTGACCTGGATGGGGAGGTCGTGGGCGATGTTGTTGCAGAAGGTGGCGATGGCGGAGTTGTAGTTAGGACGGCACCATTTGCCGAAGAGGTTGGGGAATCGATAGACGAGGACCTTGGCGCCTGTCTCCTCGGAGTACTGGAACATGACTTCCTCGCCTGCCTTCTTGCTCTTGCCGTACTCGGAGGTGCCGAAACGACCAGCGAGGGTAGCTTGGATGGAGCTGCTAATCATGACGGGACATGTGTTGTGGTACTTCTTGAGGGTGTTGAGCAGCACGGTGGCGAAACCAAAGTTGCCCTCCATGAACTCCTTTGGATCCTGGGGACGGTTAACACCAGCAAGGTTGAAGACGAAAGTGCAGTCCTGACACCAGCGGTCGAGCTCTTCGGGAGTGGAGTCGATGTCATATTCATAGATGGCTTCAATAGGCTCAGGGAGGTTGTACCACTTGGCCTTGCCATCACGGATGTTCTTGAGTTGAGCACAGAGGTTTCGTCCTACAAAACCTTTGGCTCCGGTAACGAGAATTTTCATAAAATTAAAATTTTATAGACTATCGGCTGCACCTCAGTTAGCGTCCAATTTTGACGTGTACCCCAAGGAAAGCCGCCACAAGGCGGTTCCCTCATAAATAACGTCAAAAAAGATACTGATTTTTAATATTTGTTATTACTCCAGTCCGATTGTCAAGGGTAACAAATGTTCATAATCCCTACGTCCTTTAACAATTTCGCTGAAAAATCTCTTGAAATAATCAAGCACAGACACACCCTGCATCTTACAGGTTGAGATGATGGTATGATATACCGCTGAAACGTGTGCCATCCTGTCACTTCCGAAGAATAACGAGTTCTTTCGCTCACCGGCCAAGGGACGGATAAAACGTTCGGCAATGGAATTGTCGATGGAATAAGAGCCGTCATTCAAGTAGGCGAACAGCTGAGTCCAAAAAGTATTCATATAATTTATTGCCTTCTCCATCAACTCTCCGCGGGGCGGATGACCGTCACTGAGCAAGACGTCAAGCTTACTGCGTAACTTTATGATTACTTCTTTGGTCTTTAAGTTATTCCGGCAAAGCTTTATCTGCTCGGGGGACAACTGCCCTTCTTCATACTCGCGTTCCAGCTTGTAAAGCTCACCGATCAATTCCAATATGAATGCCGCATCCTTATCATTACCCTGATCCAACGCATACTTGAACTTCGCACGGGCATGGGCCATGCAACAAAGATGTTCTATATCGACCATATGATCATCCAAATACAGATAGACATTGTAGCCATCTGACTGAAGAGCTTTCACCTGGCTGTCACCCAAGATATGCTTCAAGGCATCACGTCCTCTGGAACCATCCTCGTAGCAATAGATAACCACTTTTGACAGTTTGTTGACCAGACACCAGATGTATTTCTTCTTATAGCAGCCTTTACGCTTTACCCGGCACCAGGTCTCATCACAGTTCACGATGGAATCCTTTTCCAAACAAGTATTCTTAAGATAAGCAATCAAACCGCAGAAATGGGTAGAGCCTTTCTCCAACCAATTGGTCAGACTCATACGGCTCAAACGCATTGATTCACCTGATAATCTGTACATTTCACGATAAAGAGGGGTATCCAGAACATATTTGTTGAAAGCAAGATAAGCCAGAAAAGAACCGGAAGCGTGCGTTCCAGGAACCACGTCAATGATTTCAGGCTGCCCACTGAAAGGGAAATAGCCTTCATGAATTTTCCCGTCCGAAGTCTTATAGCGGATAACCTCGTAATCACGCTCGACAAGCTTGCTTACCTGTTCATAGGCATATTTACGGAAACGTTTGATGATTTTTGAACCTGCCGGCAGTTGGCGGATATCACTATTATGACAAACCGTATTGTCAGCGCTCATAGTGCGATAAGAAAGTCCTTGACGATAAAGACGGGCTTCTTTTGATTTTGATTCAAAATCCTCTTCCTGCGCATGAGCCTCACCAGATTGTGGCAAGCAGGAGCCGAGGGATTGGGGAGTGCCGTCGAAATCATCCTTGTCACGTGTATGGTCCTCTTCGACCTCACGCTTCTTTTTACGGATTCCCTTTTGGCTCTTACCATCATAAAGGTTTTTATTACGGACTTTAAGACGCTCTTCCAAAACTGTTATTTTAGACAACAGATTACCAACCATCTGCTTATAAGCGTCCCGCTCTTTTTCAGCTGCCATCGCGGCTTTCTGCAAAGACAATAGTTCATCAACCTTGGACAACAGTTCATCTATGCGGGCCTCGTCCCGTTGGATGCGTTCAGCGTCACGCTCACGGGAAGCCATCAGCGCGATTATCATTTTTGATTTTTCGTCAGGGGTCATATCTGAATAGGGGTCTTCAAAAGGTTCAGGAGTCTCCTCCCGTTCCTTCAACTTCCGTGCGGAAGAAAGCAGTTTAATTCTTTCCAACTCATTCATATTCAGCACCTTTGCTGCTTCAAAGATACAAAAAAACGATGAAATAAAAGAATAATTTCGATACTTTTTTCTTGTTATTTATTTGATTATCAACTTTTTAATAACAGGAGATTCTAACAAGAGAATGACATCCTGCCAATGGATTGAATAAACACTTTCACCACCATTATAGGTTACCTGCATAAACTTGTAGCCGGGTCTGAAACGTTTCTCAAACATACTGTAAGACCGTCGGTCATAGCTGAACAAACGCACCAAACGTAAATCTTTAGACATCACGATAAATACATCACCATCCTCCGGTTCACGGTTCAACTGTTGATGGATGATGGATAGGACCTTATCATATTTACAGCGCATATCGTGGAAATCACGGACAAAGAAAAAGTGGTTTAGTCCTGTAATATTCAACATAAACCCTCCTGTTTCTCCACTAAGCTTTTCAAACCTGCGTAGCTTAAATTTTTCTGACTGATATGAACACCATTGCTCATACGGATATCCACCAAGATTCGAAGTTCGCTATGCGAAGAAAGCAGAGTATCCGCTTCCGGCTTTCGTTCCGGGATTGGGGAAGGACTTTCCTTCATTTCGGCCTCCGTTGAGGGAGCACCCAGAACCTGAACAGGAATTATCTTCTTGCGGGTATCCGTGTACCATTTGGCAAATAGGTTATAAGGCACTTTGTTAGACATACAAAATTTCTCAATAGAAACACCCGCAGGGATACCTTCCAATTTATAGCGCAAAAATAGACGCTCAAAATCATTGTAACTATACATAAACTTGGCTTTTGATTTAACGAAAGCAAAGATCTGGATTTTATATCGGTTATACTATACGGCATTTTTGGACGCTAACAACCTGACTCGGACATACGCCCAACCAAACAGGAACTAAACTAACCTATCAAATTGATAGAACCAAGCCAAACATACCGTTTAAAATATCTGTCAAGTTTCGTACTATCCTCTCCTTTTATATTTACATATACTCAATTAAGAGTCTTATCAATTTACTTTATGTTCTTCATAACCATAACCATAACCATAACGCTTTCCATAACCATAATACTTACCGTATTTACCATAACCATAGTAATAACCATACTTCTTTTTCTGTAAGTCCAAACCGTTAATAGCAATACAGAGATTAGTTAATTTATCGCTTTCAGCAAGCTCGTTGATCAAAGTAAATTCAGCCTTACGAGTGTAATCGGCACGACATACATAGACAGATAAATCTGCAATACGTCCTATAAGCAAAGTATCAGTTACCATACCTACCGGTGCCGTATCCAATATTACATAATCAAAATTCTTCTTCAACGTTTCGATAGCTTTTTCCAAGCCGTCACGGGCCAACAGTTCCGTTGGATTGGGAGGAACAGCTCCACCGGGAAGAATAAACAGATTCTTGTTGATATCAGAAGGCTGTACCAAATCCATCAGATTAACAGTTGGATTAGTCAAAAATTGAGTAATACCATGTTCTTTTCTGGAAAGATTGAATACTTTATTCAATCCCGGTTTACGAATGTCAAGACCTACTATCACAACCTTTTTCCCTAACAAAGAAAGACTAATAGCCAAATTAGATGATACAAAAGACTTACCTTCACCACTGATGGTAGAAGTCACCAAAATCACATTCTTGTCATTTTCAAGCATAAACTGAAGGTTAGTACGAACATTCCGGAAAGTCTCACTCATCAGATTATTCTGATTCTCAAATACAGCTATAGAACCAGACTTTTCATCTGCTAACGGAATATCACCAATGACAGGAAGCGAGGTTAACTTTTCAACATCAGCACGTCCCTCTATTTTGAATTTAGTCAATCCAATCAAATAAATGATACCTACCGGAAGACCTACCCCCAACAGCAAAGCGGCAAAATAGACTATCATTTTTTTAGGAGAAACCGGATTATTATCTGCTAACGCTTCATCAATAATCTTGGCATTATTTGCAGTAGCTGCCAAAGTGATAGCATTCTCCTCACGTTTTTGAAGTAACATCAAATATAGTCCTGCCTTGATTTCCTGTTGACGAGCGATACTCACAAACTGACGTTCTTGAGTCGGCGCATCGTTAATACGACGAGAATAACGACTAGCCTCACGGGCTAAATCTTCTTTGGTAATCTGCAATCCTTTCAATGTAGCATCCAACGTAGCCTGTACATTGCTCCGCATCGCACGGATACTGGTATCCAAATTTATGATCGTCGGGTTATTCTCGGTTGATGTACGAAGCAAGCGTTTCCTTTCAACCAACATTTCATTATATCTGTCTATTGCACCTGCTGATGCTGCATCTTGTAACCCAATATTACTTGGCAATACTTCATATTCATTACCCTTCATATAGCGTTGCAAATCCATAACCAGATTGATTTGGGTCTGGTTTTCCACACGCTTCTTTTCATATTCCGCATTACCAGTTAAGGCAATCTGTGCTTCACTACTCAAATCTGTAATTCCCGCACTACGTTTGAAATTCTCCAAATCTTGTTCCGTACTACCAAGTTCCTTTGAGATAATTCCAATACGTTCATTAATAAATTCTGCTGTTTTTTGAGCTACCTCATTTTTGTCATTATTGGCATTGATATTATACATCTCAAGTAACTTATTGATAAAATCCTTGCCACGCCGAGCATTGGAATTTTTCAATGATATAACCACAACAGAAGTCATCTTCGATGTAGGAGATATTGACAGAGAATTAGCATATCCTTTCGCTACAGAAGAAGGACTGTTAATAAAAGCCGTAATATGCCGTTCTTGTGTTACACTTTCCGGCCGAACTGACGATAGTGTATCATTATTTACAAAGAAAGCAACTGTACCTTCATCTGTTGGAAACACAGCGGGTAACTTCTCAAATTGTTTCCGATATTCCTTTTCCCCCATTATAATCTGTACATCCATCGCACCCGCAGGTTGCAAAGTCATATTTACCTTCATCGAATGCGGAAGCTTATCCGCTTCTTGCGGAGTCAAGCTCACCACTACAGGCGAAGTACGGTAAAGTTCCCTACTGGGAAACTCATCTTCATCCTTATAAGTCACAAACAAGCCTAAATGATCGACCACCTCTCTTGCTAACGACTTAGAACGTAAAACTTCTATTTCATTATCTACATTATTTGACGAAGAAACAAAACCATCCAGTCCCATTCTTTCCAATTCAGAGGACATACTTGCCCCACTGCCTTTCTTGTCATCTTTAATCAAAACAGTGGCAGAAATATTATAAACTGGTGTTGCTAGTCGCAAGTACCCACATGCACAGGCAATACAAATAACTACCGATACTACAAACCAAGGCCAATGAATCAGATAACGAAAAAGAATCTCCAGAATATTCACCTGCTCTTCTGATTGTTCACCTCGTTTTTCTCTTTTTTCCTCAATCATATGATACTACTATTTGAAGATTGTTACTAATAAACTCGCCAGTGATACCAGAATAGAAGTAGCGGAGAACCACAAACTAGTACTGTTACCGATATCGGAGTTACGTGCTTTTGCTTTATTAGGAGTCACATAAACAATGTCATTCTGTTGTAACCAGTAATATGGGGAAAGAATTGTCTCCGCTTTGTTTAAATCCAATGTCACAATCTCCTGTTTGCCATTAACACCCTCACGAATCAGTTTGACATTATCACGAACTCCCCAGACAGTCATATCACCTGCCATAGCAAGAGCTTCCAGCAGATTCACTTTTTCATTGCTGATCGTAAATGTACCGGGACGGGCAACTTCACCCAGTACAGAAATTTTGTAATTTACCATACGAACTGTTACGATCGGAGTTTCTTTGATATACGGTTTTAGTTTATCCACTATCAGTTGTTCAGCTTCTTTCTTCGTTAGTCCTCCTACATTCAATTCACCCAAAACAGGAAAATTAATCTTTCCTTCATTATCCACCAAATAGGGCTGTAGGACGGACTGAGTTGTCAACTGTGTATTTCCAGTAGCCACACTAGCAGAACTAGCTACCGTCAGATTGAAAGGAACCGCCAGCTCCGGACTAGTACACGAAACTACAATAGTAAGTAGATCTTTAGGCATTATTTTGGCGTCATACAAATTTTCCTGTTGAGCTGTCTGTTCCATAACTTCCACATCCTGCAAATAAGGCACCTTTTTGTATGACTGACAAGATGCGAGTAGAAATATCGTAATCAGGCAGGTAAACACATTGCGTCCCATGCCTTGTACATTCATATACATGTAAAATGGTTTATTCATAAAATCTTCTAGTTTATTATTCTTTATCTAAAACTTCAAATCGCGGAGAATTTTTTGATTTGAACTCCGGAACTATTTTCTTCATTAACCACACGGTATCCATGATCTTTACCGCACGCGACAACTTTTCAAATTCTGCATAAGTATCAAGAATATCTGCATATTCATACCGACGAACTTTGGCTATCATGATTTTCTTATTCTCCGTCGGGATTGTATTTTCTTTATCGCTCAACACCTCTTCATAAAGCTTCTCACCCGGACGTAAGCCCGTAAATTCTATTTTTATGTCTTCATCCGGACGATAACCCGCCAATTCAATCATACGAGTCGCCAGATCAACGATCTTCACTGCTTTTCCCATTTCAAAGACAAAGATCTCATTACCCTCACCCATGGTAGCAGCCTCCATTACCAAACGGCAAGCTTCGGGAATAGTCATAAAGAAGCGAATAATATCAGGATGAGTAACAGTGACAGGACCGCCATTCTCAATTTGTTCCCTAAAACGAGGAATGACAGAACCGTTACTACCCAATACATTACCAAAGCGTGTCGTGATGAATTTGGTATGACCTTTCACTTTTCCCTCACGGATAGCACATCCCAGACTTTGAACATAGATTTCTGCCAAACGCTTGGAACAGCCCATTACATTGGTAGGATTTACAGCTTTATCCGTAGACACCATAATCATCTTTTCAGCACCATATTCCACAGCCATGTCAGCCACCTGACGAGAACCGGTCACATTGACAAGCACAGCCTCACAAGGATTTTCCTCCATCAAAGGAACATGTTTATAAGCGGCAGCGTGAAAAACAATTTGAGGGTGATACGATTCGAAGACCATACGAACACGTTCCTTCACACGCACATCACCAATCACCGGAACAAAATCTATATTCGGATATTTTTTCTCAAACTCAAGACGGACATTATGCAAAGGTGTTTCTGCAGAATCGAACATGATAAGTTTCTGAATTCCCATCTGCACTAATTGACGGCAAAGTTCACTGCCAATACTGCCTGCCGCACCAGTCACCAACACCACTTTTCCCCTGAATTCTTCTGCAACCTGACGAAGGTTGATATTAATTTCGGCACGACCCAACAAATCCTCAATCTTAATAGGACGTACCCACTGATGAAAGTTTCCGTCAGAGTCCGCTTCACTGATAGTAGGAGCTATCAATGTTTTAAGTTCATTGTTTTTACAATATTCCAAAAGTCGTTTTTCTTCCAGGCGGGTATCTTCATAACGGGCAAACAGAATCCCCTTAATTCCGCGCTTCCGCATGATATAATCAACATCCGATTCATTTTCAAAGTAATAAACGGGAAGATCTGCCAATCGGCGTCGGCTGTTATTTTTACCATATACATAAAAACCGGTTACTTTATAATGTGCACTATCCCTAAGACGTAACTTCAAAGCCACACTCTCTTCATTGGTACCATAAATAAGAATACGTGTATTCTTTTTATTCACCCAATCCAATAAAAAATCATAGACGATTATCAATGATACACGGAAGGTAGTCAAGATCACTAAAGTCAATAAACCGTCAAATAGAAGATAGGATATTTTATAATTGTATGGCAATTGGGTCTCATATATAAATCCAAAAGAAATAATGGCCAAACAGGCAATTTTAAATAAAACGGCACACATGATACGCCAAAGTTCACGTGCCTGTGAAAAACGAATCGTATTACGATAAGTATGGAATAATAAAGAGCCTGCAACACTTGCCACCAAAGAAACGCAAGCAAACTTACAAAGCATCCAGTCGGTCATTGGAACATGCGCCATATAATGAATTACCGCATAAGCGACCAACGAACATAACACAGAAATTGCCGTGTCAATACCTAAAATAACCCAATAACTGAAATAATTTTTGCGGGCATATTGCACTATGCCCTTCAATGTCTTTTCCATTATAGTATAAATGAATAAAATAATATTTCGAAATTTGATTTATCTGATTGATTACGATCAGTACAAGGACTATGACTAAGATTTCCATGTTGGGATAGCCCAACAGAGAATATCTTCATCTTTCGATACGTACATACATTTTCACACTATATCTTTCAAAAGATATAATTCATAATACTTTTATGGATTTTTATTTTTGAGAGAGGTCATCGATAAATATATCCACTGTTTTGTTACCGATGTCAGATAGACTGCCTGCTATTTTACAGACTTTCATTACATTTTTGCAGTAAAATCCCCATACCCCTATAAAATAGATTGATTACTCAATCACGTAAATCCCCATTTTCAGATACCGGTTCTACACATCCCACCGGTATATCTACACATGCACACCCCAACATTGTCAATCGAACAGCAACTTTCGATTTCCCATTTACATTTACTAATTCCCCTTCCAGTCCAGCCAATGGTCCCTTGATTACCCGTACTTTTTCTCCCGGAGCCAATGGAGATGTACTCATACTAATCGTTTCATCCGAATAGTCGAGCATAAACTTAAATCGCAACATTTGTTGGTCAGGAATAACAGCCGGAGTACTCTCCCCACGTAATACCATGTAACGGCTGATAGCTGATAAAGTTAAGACTTCTTTTTGTTCTTGCAGATCAACGTGAACGAAGATCATCATCGGAAGTAGCACCCGATCGACAACTTTACGACGGTCACTCCATTGATGGACTTCTTGTTGAATTGGAAGGAAATTTTCGATCCCCATTTTCGTAAGCCGCTCGCTCGTTTTTTTCTCGTGACAGATACGCACAATGGCCACCAACCAACGTTTTGAGCGTGCTACGCCTCTGCCAATCACATCTGTTGGCAGAAGATTCCGATCGTCATTTTTCTTAATGATCATGTATTTTTACCCCTCATTTTTCCGTTACTTCCTAGGTAACGGATTGAATTCGGTGACAAAGATAGACAAAATTATAAATAATAAACAAGAAAATACTTTTCTTTTTTTACAAACAGACTGAATTAAACTTTTTTCTGCATCTATTTTGATCATCCCTGCAGGAAGCATATTTCTCAAAAATAAATCAGGCGTGAAAAATTCATTCCACGCCTGATTTATTTACCTTATAATTTATTTACCACTTATAATTGATACCGAAACTAAGCAATTCTTTCAACTGGAAGAAACTATCTCCTTCAGTCGGTTTGGAGCTGTCATCAAAACGGGTATGTATATAGAGCTTGGTAGAAAGATAACGGTTTAATACGAAATTGAACGTATTCTCCCACTCTACACGTGCCCAATGATAGTTGGTCAGGCAATTGAGACGAGACTCTAAAGTCACCGCAGAAATGATAGTCCAATTGAGTGTTGATTGTAACTGGGAACCAAAGTCATTTTTGGAGCATTTTCCTTTGTCTAAGCCAAACTTAGTTTCATCCACTTCAGAATTACCAATATAACGCAAGTTGTAAGTCAACGGCGCCATAAACACGGAAAGATTAAATTTCTTCTTACTCAACTTATAATCCATACCGACACTGACCGCCAAATCTGCCGGAGACAAGAAAGACGAAACCAATTCTTCACTGTTAGCTTTATATCCGTTGAAGAACTGTGTTTTAAACTCGGAAGAAATGGTATAATACCAATTCTTGAAAGCTCTCAAACCTAATTTATTATATATGCGGAATTGGTCGGTGTTAAAAAGGTATTTATGATATTCATCTGACGGAGTGGAGGTCATACCCACTTTAGCTTCCAACTGGTTCTCAAACAAGACCTTTTCATTGTCATTATAATTGGCAAAAATCTGGAAAGTGGCCAATCCGGAGAAGTTACTTTCACCTCCTTTATACCAGTTATCCGAAAGGTGGTTCTGACTGATCTGCAACGATCCGTTACCTCCGGTCACCCACCAGTTTGGTCGACTAATCTTCATATTGGCCTTTCCAACATTATCATCCATATTTTCCGGTTGAAACAGATGAATAACGTTTGCTCTGGGAGATATTTTTGGTTTCACATCATGGCGGAACACATCACGACTCATGATACGGTCTTCTGTAGTGACAACCAAGTTTGGACATGCTAAATAAAGATCCATCAATGCACTATTCACTATTTTCCCGGCACGTTGGGTCTTGGTAAATGCCAGGGTATCATAAGGCAGAAGTTCTTGCGTCAGCCGAGGAGTGGTATCCAACTGCATAGGTTTCCATTCCAACTTCGAATATTGTGCCATCGGGGCATAATAATACGCCAATGGTGTGAACAGACGGAAATAATCGGGATCAGACGGAATATAACGTGGCGGCACAGACAGGTCGTTCAAATAATCTAATTGCGCAACATACTTATTATATAAATAAGAAACGGTATCCAGTTTCGGAGTCGGCCCCGACATATTAAGTTTAAGCATCAAATATTTCTGAAGCTCCGCCGAAAGCGTATCTGCTCTCACGACTCTGGCTTTTGCCACAACTGTTGAGGATTTGACCGTTTTAGTAGGTTTGCTCACTTCAGGAACAGACTGCAAAGAGTCAGTCGGAAGTGAAGAGGGTTCGACAGATTCCTGCGCAAAAAGCGATAACGATAAGATTGACAGGATAAACGCTGAACATAAAGTAGTAATTCTCATCATATTTGTCTATGGTTTAGGCTGCAAAGCTACATTATTTTGTTTAGAAATCATAGGATTCTTTTAAAATTGCATTTTTTAATAAAATTGTGGAGACGAAAGACTGTAATCTTCCTCTTTTTTTTATAATTTTGCGGTTTTTAAGTTCGTAAGAATACTACTAAGTAAACAATTATTAAAACAGTTATAGCTGTGGGAGAAACAAAGTATATTTTCGTCACCGGTGGTGTTGCCTCTTCTTTAGGAAAAGGGATCATCTCATCATCCATCGGTAAATTGCTGCAAGCAAGAGGTTATAATGTAACCATCCAGAAGTTTGACCCGTATATCAACATCGACCCGGGAACATTGAATCCTTATGAGCACGGAGAGTGCTATGTAACCGTAGACGGACACGAAGCCGACCTCGACTTGGGACACTATGAGCGATTCCTGGGTATACAAACGACAAAGGCGAACAACATTACTACGGGACGTATCTACAAAAGCGTCATTGACAAAGAACGTCGTGGAGATTATCTGGGTAAAACGATCCAAGTGATTCCTCACATCACAGACGAGATCAAACGGAATGTAAAACTGCTTGGTAATAAATACAAGTTTGATTTTGTGATTACTGAAATCGGTGGTACGGTAGGTGACATCGAGTCACTCCCCTACCTCGAAAGTATCCGTCAGTTGAAATGGGAACTCGGCAAGAACGCTCTTTGCGTACACTTGACCTATGTTCCTTATCTTGCTGCTGCCGGAGAATTGAAAACAAAACCGACGCAACATTCTGTAAAGGAACTCCAAAGTGTGGGTATTCAGCCGGATGTACTGGTACTGCGTGCCGAGCATCCGCTAAGTGACGGACTGCGTAAGAAAGTGGCACAATTCTGTAATGTAGACGATAAAGCCGTTGTGCAGTCTATCGACGCGGAAACAATTTACGAAGTACCTATCCTGATGCAGGCGCAAGGACTGGACAGCACTATCCTCGAAAAGATGGGACTGCCGGTAGGAGAAACTCCGGGACTCGGCCCATGGCGTAAATTCCTGGAACGTCGTCACGCCGCAGAGACAAAAGAACCGATCAATATTGCACTGGTTGGAAAATACGATTTGCAGGACGCTTACAAGTCTATCCGTGAAGCTTTATCGCAAGCGGGTACTTACAATGACCGCAAAGTGGAAGTTCATTTCGTAAACAGCGAGAAACTGACAGATGAGAATGTAGCTGAAGCTTTGAAAGGTATGGCGGGCGTAATGATTGGTCCGGGATTCGGTCAACGGGGTATCGACGGCAAGTTTGTCGCTATCAAATATACACGTACACATGACATTCCGACTTTCGGTATTTGTCTGGGTATGCAATGTATTGCTATTGAGTTTGCACGCAACGTACTAGGATACGCAGATGCCAACTCACGTGAAATGGATGAAAAGACTCCGCACAACGTGATTGATATCATGGAAGAGCAGAAAGCAATCACCAATATGGGTGGTACGATGCGTCTGGGTGCTTACGAATGTGTATTGCAGAAAGGTTCGAAAGCATATCAGGCTTACGGACAGGAACATATTCAGGAACGTCACCGCCATCGCTATGAGTTCAACAATGATTATAAAGACCGATATGAAGCTGCCGGCATGAAATGTGTAGGTATCAACCCGGAATCGGATCTGGTAGAAATCGTTGAAATCCCGACTTTGAAATGGTTTGTCGGTACACAGTTCCATCCGGAATATGGCAGTACGGTACTGAACCCTCATCCGTTGTTCGTTGCATTTGTGAAAGCTGCTATCGAAAACGAAAAAGCAACGGTGAACGGCTAACGATACGTGGTAAACAACCGGTAGTTTGTAATTTATATAATTTGTAATTAAAATAAGAATGGATAAAAACACCATCACAGGTCTCGTTCTGATAGGTATATTATTGGTAGGATTCAGTTTTTTGAGCCGTCCAAGCGAGGAACAGATAGCTGCGCAAAAGAAATACTACGATTCTATTGCCGTGGTACAGCAGCAGGAGGAAGCGTTGAAGGCTAAAACGGAAGCTGCACTGGCTAACAGTCAAAAAGAGGTGGCATCGGCTGCCGATTCTTCTGCTTTGTTTTTCAATGCCTTGCATGGAACCGACTCTAAAATCAGCATCCAGAATAATGTAGCGGAAATCACTTTCACAACCAAAGGCGGACGTGTCTATTCAGCCATGCTGAAAGATTATATGGCACAAGACAAAAAGACGCCGGTCATGTTGTTCGACGGTGACGATGCTTCGATGAACTTCAACTTTTACAACAAGGCAGGAGCCATCCAGACCAAAGATTATTTCTTTGAAGCTGTGAACAAGACGGACAGTAGTGTTACAATGCGCCTGGCTGCGGATAGCGCAAGCTATATCGATTTCATCTATACGCTGAAACCGGATAGCTACCTGATGAACTTTGAAATCAAAGCGACAGGCATGGAAGACAAGTTGGCTAGTACTAAGTATGTGGACATCGACTGGTCACAACGTGCCCGCCAACTGGAAAAAGGATTCACTTATGAGAATCGTCTGTCGGAACTGACTTATAAAGTAACAGGTGACAATGTAGACAACTTGTCTGCTGCCAAAGATGACAGTCAGGATTTGCCGGGACGCATTGATTGGGTAGCTTTCAAGAATCAGTTCTTCTCGTCTGTATTTATCGCTGAACAGGATTTCGACAAGGTTTCCGTTAAGTCAAAAATGGAACAACAGGGAAGCGGATATATCAAAGATTATTCTGCTGAAATGAATACTTTCTTTGATCCGTCAGGCAAGGAACCGACAGAGATGTACTTCTACTTCGGTCCGAACCACTTTAAGACGCTGAAAGCGCTGGATAAAGGCCGCGACGAGAAATGGGAACTTCACAGACTGGTTTATCTGGGCTGGCCGTTGATTCGCTGGATTAACCAGTTTATCACAATCAACGTATTCGACTGGTTATCCGGTTGGGGATTGAGCATGGGTATCGTACTGTTGATTCTGACCATCATGGTGAAAGTCGTGGTTTATCCGGCTACCTGGAAAACGTACATGTCTTCTGCCAAGATGCGTGTATTGAAACCGAAAATTGACGAAATCAGCAAGAAATATCCGAAGCAGGAAGATGCAATGAAGAAACAGCAGGAGGTGATGGGTCTTTACAGCCAGTACGGGGTAAGCCCGATGGGCGGCTGTCTGCCGATGTTATTGCAGTTCCCTATCCTGATGGCTTTGTTTATGTTCGTGCCGAGTGCTATCGAGCTGCGTCAACAGAGTTTCTTATGGGCGGACGACCTTTCTACTTATGACGCTATCATCACATTCCCATTCCATATTCCGTTCCTGGGCAACCACCTTAGCTTGTTCTGCTTGCTGATGACGGTGACAAACATCTTGAACACGAAGTACACGATGTCTATGCAGGATACCGGAGCGCAACCACAAATGGCGGCTATGAAATGGATGATGTATCTGATGCCGATTATGTTCTTGTTTGTCTTGAACGACTATCCGTCAGGTTTGAACTATTACTACTTCGTGTCAACGCTGATTAGCGTGGGTACTATGATTCTGCTTCGTAAAACGACCGACGAAACTAAATTGCTGGCTATTCTTGAAGCGAAAAAGAAGGACCCGAAACAAATGAAAAAGACCGGATTTGCTGCCCGCCTGGAAGCGATGCAAAAGCAACAAGAGCTACTGCAGCAGCAAAGACAGAATAAAAAATAAGGAATTATTCCTGAATCATATTCTAAGAAAGCCGGACACCCTATTTTGGTTGCCCGGCTTTCTTTCTCTAAACAATATAATAAGATGAAAACTAAATATTCGTATAAACAAATCTGGACGATCACCTTCCCTATCCTGATCAGTCTGATTATGGAGCAAATGATCGGCATGACGGACACGGCCTTCCTGGGACGTGTAGGAGAAATCGAGCTGGGTGCTTCTGCTATCGCAGGGGTATACTATCTTGCTATCTTCATGATGGCATTCGGCTTCAGCATCGGCGCACAGATCTTAATCGCCCGCCGCAACGGAGAAGGAAACTACAAGGAAATCGGACCGATTTTCTATCAGGGCATTTATTTCCTGCTTGCCATGGCAGTGATTTTATTCACATTCTCCATCGTATTTTCACCATATATCTTAAAGAATATCATTTCGTCTCCTCACATTTACGATGCAGCCGAAAGTTATATTCATTGGCGTGTGTATGGGTTCTTCTTCTCTTTTGTCATGGTCATGTTCCGCGCCTTCTTTGTAGGTACGACACAAACCAAAACACTGACGCTGAACTCTATCGTAATGGTGCTTTCGAACGTGGTATTCAACTATATCCTGATCTTCGGTAAATTCGGTTTCCCGCAACTGGGAATTGCCGGCGCTGCCATCGGTTCGTCACTGGCCGAAATGGTATCGGTAATTTTCTTCATCATCTATACATGGAAACGAATTGACTGCAAGAAATATGCGTTGAACATATTGCCCAAATTCCATGGAAAAACACTGAAACGCATACTGAATGTTTCTGTGTGGACAATGATTCAGAATTTCGTTTCTTTGTCTACCTGGTTCATGTTCTTCTTGTTTGTGGAACATTTGGGAGAGCGGTCATTGGCGATTGCCAACATCATCCGCAACGTGTCGGGGATACCGTTTATGATTGCAATGGCATTTGCTTCCACCTGCGGTTCGTTGGTAAGTAACCTGATCGGTGCAGGCGAACAGGATTGTGTACGGGGAACTATCAAACAGCATATCCGTATCGGATATATCTTTGTATTGCCGATCCTGGTATTCTTCTGCTTATTCCCGGATCTGATTCTGCGCATTTATACAGACATCCCGGATTTAAGGGCGGCATCCGTACCTTCACTGTGGGTACTATGCTCTGCCTATCTGGTACTGGTGCCTGCCAATGTGTATTTCCAATCGGTATCAGGAACAGGAAATACGCGGACTGCATTGGCTATGGAACTTTGTGTACTGGCTATCTATGTCACATACTCTGCATATTTCATTATGTACCTGCGGATGGACGTCGCTTTTGCCTGGACAACGGAATGTGTGTACGGTACTTTTATACTGTTGTTCTGCTACTGGTATATGAAGAAAGGAAACTGGCAGAAAAAGAAGATTTAAATCCTTTTTTCACTATCTTCGCAAGAAAATAAACATTTTATAAAATATATGAGACAAGCTAATTTATTTATGATGTCGGCAGCAATGTTGTTAGCTGCCTGCGGAGGAACCAAAGACGCAGGCAAAACAGATCAGGTGCTTATCGAGAAATCGGATATTAAGATCGAAGGGAAGCGCATGACTCCCGAAGCACTTTGGGCTATGGGACGTATCGGCGGATTCGCCGTATCGCCCGACGGAAAGAAAATTGCGTATACGGTAGCGTATTACAGTGTACCGGAAAACAAGAGTAACCGCGAAGTTTTCGTGATGAACGCAGACGGAAGCGAAAACCAGCAAATCACTCATACCCCGTATCAGGAAAATGAAGTGACATGGATTAAAGGAGGTACCAAACTTGCATTCTTAAGTAATGACAACGGAAGCAGCCAGCTCTATGAAATGAACCCGGATGGTAGCGGACGCAAGCAATTGACCAACTACGACGGAGACATCGAAGGTTATTCCATTTCGCCAGATGGCAAAAAGCTACTGTTTATCTCACAAGTAAAGACGAAAGAAAGCACTGCTGATAAATATCCGGACCTGCCGAAAGCCACAGGTATCATCGTGACCGACCTGATGTACAAACATTGGGATGAATGGGTAACGACAGCTCCACATCCTTTTGTTGCCGACTTCGACGGTAACGGTATTTCCAATATCGTGGATATCCTGAACGGAGAACCGTATGAAAGTCCAATGAAACCTTGGGGTGGCATTGAGCAACTTGCCTGGAATACAACTTCGGACAAAGTGGCTTACACTTGCCGTAAAAAGACAGGACTGGAATATGCGATTTCTACCAATTCGGATATTTATGTCTATGACCTGAATACTAAGAAAACAGAGAACATCACCGAAGAGAATAAGGGATATGATACCAATCCGCAATACTCTCCGGACGGCAAATATATCGCCTGGCAGAGTATGGAACGTGACGGTTACGAAGCCGACTTAAACCGTCTGTTCATCATGAATTTGGAAACCGGAGAGAAACGTTTTGTGAGCAAAGCATTCGAATCGAATGTAGACGCTTTTGTATGGGGAGCAGATGCAAAGATGATTTATTTCACAGGTGTATGGCATGGAGAGTCACAGATTTATGCGCTTGACCTGGCAAATGATTCGGTAAAGGCCATTACTTCAGGAATGTACGATTATGAAGGTGTAGCTCTTTTCGGGGATAAACTGATCGCCAAACGTCATTCTATGAGCATGGGTGATGAGATTTATACAGTGGCACTGGATGGCTCTACTACTCAACTGACGCAGGAAAACAAGCAGATCTACGACCAGTTGGAAATGGGTAAAGTGGAAGGTCGCTGGATGAAAACAACAGATGGCAAACAGATGTTGACATGGGTAATCTATCCCCCGCAGTTTGATCCGAACAAGAAATATCCGACTTTGCTGTTCTGTGAAGGAGGTCCGCAAAGCCCGGTAAGCCAGTTCTGGTCTTATCGCTGGAACTTCCAGATTATGGCAGCCAATGATTATATCATTGTTGCTCCGAATCGTCGCGGCTTGCCGGGATTTGGCGTGGAATGGAACGAACAGATCAGTGGTGACTACGGTGGCCAGTGTATGAAAGATTATTTCACTGCTATCGATGAAATGGCAAAAGAACCGTATGTAGACAAAGATCGCTTGGGATGTGTAGGTGCCAGCTTCGGAGGATTCTCCGTATACTGGTTGGCGGGACATCATGACAAACGATTCAAAGCCTTCATCGCCCACGACGGTATCTTCAATATGGAAATGCAATATCTGGAAACTGAAGAGAAATGGTTTGCCAACTGGGATATGGGAGGCGCATACTGGGAAAAACAAAACCCGGTGGCACAACGTACGTTTGCCAACTCTCCTCACCTATTCGTGGAGAAATGGGATACGCCTATCCTCTGTATTCATGGAGAAAAAGACTACCGTATTCTGGCTAATCAGGCAATGGCTGCTTTCGATGCTGCCGTGATGCGTGGTGTTCCTGCAGAGTTGCTGATTTATCCGGATGAAAACCACTGGGTATTGAAACCGCAGAATGGGGTTCTATGGCAACGCACATTCTTCGAATGGCTGGATAAATGGGTGAAGAAAGCTCCATCTAAGTAAAATTTTAAAGCACGGATTATACGAATCTCACAGTCATTTGATTCACTAAAACTGCATATTTCATATAATCTGTGCTTAACGACTTTCCAATAAAGTAAAATAAAAGAAGGCTCTGTTCTCAATCTACTTGAGTTCAGAGCCTTCTCCATTGCATCCATCATAAATCGGCTAAATCTTACTCCGAATAAATATTTTCAATTTCTACAATATACATCTTGTGGAAACCGCCATGAGCACCACCGTACCACTTTTCCAATGATTCCTTATCCAGAAAACATTCCGGTTTGATACCGTCAGCATAAAGCTTCTTACACTCCAGGCTCAATCGTGCCTGCTCAAACAACACATTGCCATTTTCTGTAAACACTGGTTTCAATCCGGTCTCTTTTACTTTATCTATATTACGTCCCGACTTAGAACCACAAATAGCGTGAATCTTCTTATTTTCTTCCCCTAAGAAAGAAAGAGTCAGGTGATCGTTCTTCTCTACAAATTCATACGTATACCGTTCGGGACGGATAAAAACGAAAGCAACAGGCTTATTCCACAACCAGCCGATGCCACCCCAACTTGCTGTCATCGTGTTAAACTTCTCTTTTGTTCCCGCCGTTACCAGCATCCACTCTTTTCCGATCGCTTCGAAAAAGTTTTCTTTCAGGTCTTTTACTTCTAATTTCTTCATCTCTTTATTCGTAAATATGTATTCATAATTAGTTTATATAATAATTTAGGCACGGATTACACAGATTAACACGGTTACTTTGCAACAATAACAACACTAAAAACCGTGAAATCCGTACCTAGAAAAATAACGATTAATTCATGGCAGGTACTTATCTAATTATTTCTGTTTTTTCAATTTTACAATCTCTCCCAAATAGGGAATCTCCACAGGAATCTTCCGTTTCTTTGCTTCTGCTGCAAAAACCTTTGGAGGATCGTGCAAAGGCTCGTCAGACAAGTCGAATGTGCCATAATGCATGGGAATGGTAAGACCTGCATTCATTTCTTCGGCAGCAGTCAATGATTCGTATGGCGATATATGGTTGGGACGCATAAACCAGCGAGGTTTGTATGCACCGATACCTAACAAAGCATAATCCGGTGCTCCGAACAGATCGGGAATCTCACGAAAATGGCTGGAATAACCCGTATCACCACTATAATAAAGAGAAATCCCATTTCCTTGCAGCATAAAAGCTCCCCACAGTCGCTGACCGCCATCACGTACGGAACGTTTGCTCCAGTGTTGTGCCGGCAGAAACGTGATCTTCAATCCTTCATCTTCCATTTGTTGATACCATCCGGCTTCAATCACTTTCATTTCAGGGAACCATCCCTGAATCAGTTCACCGGTTCCCAAGCCGCAGAAAAGTTTCATTTGCGGGTTGTTCTTCAGTAAGCGGGCTATACTCTGTTTATCCAAATGGTCGAAATGGTCATGACTGACAAGTAGATAATCAATCTCCGTAAATATATCAGGATTAGCAGGAAATTCGCTCTGTCTTTTCACAAAAGGAATACTGCCGAACACCGGATCGAACATGATTCGCTTACCTGCTAATTGAAGAAAGAAAGAATTATGTCCGAGCCATATCAGAGAATCTCCTACCATCGCATCCAATGAGCGAAGATAACAAACTTTCGGGTCCCATTTCACCATCTTCTTCTCTTTGCGTTGGGGATTGGGCGAAAGACGCCATTTCAACACGCTGCCCATCCCCGGACGGAAGCGATGCTGCCTGTTAAAAAAACGTCCGCGCACCATCGGATTTCCTCTCCAATAAGGATTGACTGTCGCTAAACGTTCGTTTCTCCTAAAACATATATGTTCACCCATTTTTATTTCCTGAATACGTATTTACAAACTTACTAAAAAATCTCGATTTACGATGAATAAGGGGAAACAAAAAATGTACCCCGGACACACTATCGGGGTACATTTACTTATAAAAGAATAAATATTATCCTTTTTTAATAGAATGAGGCTTAGTTAACAGCAGTGCAGCCCATACAGAGGCAGTTGCCAGCCAAGAGCAGAAAGATTGATAACCATAATGACCGCACCCAATATCCATAAAATCAGTAACGACCATTTCAAACCTGTTCCCATTGGTGACCAATGGAATAGCTGGCGCAAGATGGTATACAAAAAAGCTCCTAATGGAATACCAATGAGGGCAACTCCGGCAATCGTACCTAATAATGTCATCATAGGAGAGACGGAAGCAACCGGCATCCAGTCGATGGCAGGCAACAATTCATAAAGTAAAGCTCCTCCACTGACTGCCACAGCAATTGCCGCAAATACCAACGCTACCAATACGACAGCCAATACGAACAAGACAGGGCAACAAAGAATGACAAGAGCTACCAAAAATATCTTAAAGAGAACGGCAGCAATGGAAACAAATACATCGCCTATCTTTTGAAGAAAGGTACGAGGTTTACCGGAGTTCACATAATTATTAACCCCATCTGCTACCCGTTCGAAGCCGTCTGTCACTGTTTTGCCAATATTCTCAATGGTTACCGCTTCTCCACGCATACTTAACTTTTCTGCGGCGGTACGGGCTTCCGGAATAACGAGCCATCCGATAATATAAAGGATAATCATCGGGCAATAAGGCACAAACACCAGAATAATCATCAGGATACGCACCAATGTGATATCCCAACCGAAGTAAGCTGCCAGTCCTGCTGCCACACCACCCAACAATTTATTATCCGGATCACGGAACCAGCGACGTTGGGCAGAGGTTTGCGTATTACTTTGATTAGCGGACGATGCTTGCTCCGTTCTTTTCTGTGAATCTGTATCCTCGTCAGCAATGCCAAAATCTTCCGGTTTGCCTACGCGGGCGATAATTTCTTCTACATCCGAAACTGTGATGACCTGTTTTCCTTCAGTTACTTTCTCGGCAAACAGTTCGGCAATACGCATCTCAATATCGTCTACAATTTCTTCCGCACCCTCCTGTTTACGAAAATAATGTTTCAAATTAGACAGATAATTGTCTAACAGTCGGTAGGCATCGTCATCTATATGATAAACTATTCCTCCTAAATTTATGGTCAATGTCTTTTTCATTTTTATTTCTTCTTTTTCTAATTATCTATTGGCTATATGATTCACTGTGTCGTTAAGTTCTTTCCAGGAAATTTCCAGTTCTCCCAAAAAGGTTTCTCCTTGTTCAGTGAGTTTATAGTACTTGCGGGGAGGTCCTTGGGTAGATTCCACCCATTCATAACTTAACAAGTCGTCATTTTTCAGACGGGTCAGCAACGGATACAAGGTGCCTTCCACTACAATCAGCTGGGCTTCTTTCAATTTCTGAATAATATCAGAAGCATAGGCAGGCTCTTTGTGCAGCAAAAGCATGATGCAATATTCAAGCATGCCTTTCCTCATCTGTGATTTTACATTGTCTACTTTCATTATTCACTTCTTTTAGATGGCACAAATATATGCATTACCCAAGTACCTTGCATTACAAAGTACTATAAATTAATAATAATTAAAACATTAGAGAGTGCTTACCTTATTATAAAAAGAAATAATGGCTATATTTGTGCCCGTTAAACCATAAAATAGAAAGTACGTATGTTTACAATTCGAAAAGCAACGGTAGCCGATTGCGAGCTTATTCATATGATGGCAAAGGAGGTATTCCCCGCCACCTACAAGGATATTTTATCTCCTGAACAACTGGATTATATGATGGACTGGATGTATGCTCCTTCCAATGTGCGCAAGCAAATGGAGGAAGAAGGGCATGTGTATTCCATCGCCTATAAAGAGAATGAACCATGCGGATACGTCTCTGTGCAGCAACAGGAAAAAGATGTATTCCATCTTCAGAAAATCTATGTTCTCCCCCGCTTTCAGGGTACGCATTGCGGCAGTTTCTTATTTAAGGAAGCAATCAAATGTATCAAAGAGATGCATCCGGAACCTTGTCTGATGGAACTCAACGTGAATCGTAATAATAAAGCCTTGCAGTTTTACGAATACATGGGAATGAGAAAGTTACGGGAAGGTGATTTCCCGATTGGCAACGGGTATTATATGAATGATTATATTATGGGATTGGATATTTAATAAACCAAAATGCCCCGGAACAAGTATCGTGAATGTTCCGGGGCATTTTGTTATTTAGTCAATGACGGGATTCTATTTCGCTACGCGTTCCAACCATTTTACCATTGAAAGCATTACAATCATAGAAGCACCTGTTGCGCCTACAAATACTAACCAGCAAGCCCAGATAGGAACAGTGGTATAAAGAATACCACCGATAAACAGCAGTGAATTACCCACAGCTGTTGCAGCCAACCAGCAACCTTGCATTAATCCCTGCAAATGAGGAGGAGCCACCTTAGATACAAACGATAATCCCAGAGGAGAAATGAACAATTCGGCAACTGTAAGGATGAAATACAGACCGATCATAATCCACGGAGTCACACGAATAGCATTTATTTCAGCAGCACTCATAGTACCCAACACCTCTTTCGAAGGCAATGTAAAGGAGAATACCATCAAGAATACATACGCTAATGCGGCAATACCCATACCGATGGCAATCTTCATCGGGGTAGAAGGTTCTTTACCATTCTTTTTCATTGAGCCGAACATCCACATGATAAATGGAGTCAGGAATACAACGAAGAACGGATTAACGCTCTGGAATATTTCAGCTCCCTTGATCTGCGTAAAGCCTAAGTCGATATTAATCACACTCAAATCCACATAGTCACGGGCAAAATAAGTCAAAGAATAACCATTCTGGTGGAAAGATAACCAGAAGAAAATAACAACACCGAATACTGCAAACAAAGCATAGATACGTTGTTTGATTTCAGTAGCGCTCATTTGGATTTCTTCCTTATTCACAGTCGCAGTACCTTTACTGGTTTCCAATTTAGTCGCAGGATCCGGGAAGCGTTTCTTATTTGCCATATAAATAATCAGCGAAACAAGCATAGCACCAATAGCAGCCATAAAAGCATACTGAAAACCACGGTTAAACACATCAAGGTAGTTATTAACAAACATACCCATATCTGTTACAGGAGTCCCGTCAAGAACAACACTCTTAGCCAAAGTTGTCAGATTCTCCATTGCCTGTGGAGCCATATCATTTCCTTTTTCTAAATATTGATGGCACAATTCAGGTAAAGTGGCATCATAATCAAAATTGTTCACCTTCAGCCACCAGTTGCGCACACCAATAGCAATAAACGGTGCAAAAACAGCCCCAATATTGATAAACATATAAAATATCTGGAAACCGGCATCACGTAGGTTTGAATATTTAGGGTCATCGTACATCTGGCCTACCAAAGCCTGCAGATTTCCTTTAAATAAACCATTACCAAAAGCAATCACCAAAAGTCCGAAACAGGTTAATCCCAAGTAAAGAGCCATACTAGGAACAGGGGTCGGAGTAGGAATGGCAATAATCAAATAACCGATAGCCATTAATATCAGCCCTACTAAAATAGTGCCTTTAAAATTTTTCGTCTTATCAGCAATAACACCTCCCGCCAAAGCTAAAATATAAATGGAAGCATAGAACGCGGAATAAATGTATCCGGTAGTTGTCTCGGACAATCCAAATTTCGCTGAAATAAACAATGTCAAAATCGCCATCATAATATAGAAGCCAAAACGCTCTCCCATATTAGCTAAAGCTGCAGCAATCAGACCTTTAGGGTGTTTACTGAACATAGATATAAGTTTTTAGAATTAATAAATGATTGATTTAAATAAATATTTCTTGCAAATATATACTTTTTCTTGAGTTTTTGCACAATGATTTGTTAAACTACTCCTCAAATAAACGACAAATTTCTGCTCTGGATTCACGAATCAAATCTTCCGGAGCTATTTTTATCTGAAGTCCCCGTACCCCGGCACTTACATAAATATACGGAAATTCCCGGCTGGTTTCATGGATATAAGTAGGAAAATGTTTCTTCATGCCGATAGGCGAACAACCTCCCCGGATATATCCGGTAAGTGGCAGAAGTTCTTTTACGGGAATCAAATCACACTTCTTATTACCCGATGCTTTAGCTGCCAGTTTCAAGTCAACTTCATGTTCTCCCGGAATGACACAGACAAAATATCCGCTTTTATCGCCATGCAGGACAAGAGTCTTAAACACTTGCTCAATGTTTTCTCCTAAATCTGCTGCTACATGAACAGCACTTAAGTCGTTTTCATCCACTTCGTAGGGAATCAGTTCATAGGCTATCTTAGCCTTATCTAACAGCCGTGCGGCATTTGTTTTATTGATTTTCATTTTCGTTGTATTTATACTTTCTATATCTGATAAATAAAGAATTAGCGGGAGACAAAGTCCTCCATGACTTTTATTAAGACACGGATTACACGGCTCTAATTAAATAAAAACCATGTAATCCGCGCCTTAATTAATATGATTAGAGATAGTTGACTTTATTGGGGGAACGCCCTCACTCTATGCTTCAAATTAGAGCCCCAGCTCTTCGCGAAGAAACTTAGGTGTATATCCCTTAGGGCTCTTCGCAACCTCTTCCGGTGTTCCGTAACTAAGGAGTTCTCCCCCGCCCTTACCCCCTTCAGGGCCCATATCGATAATATAATCCGCCATTTTAATCACATCCAGATTGTGTTCGATGACGATAACCGTATTCCCTTTATCTACAAGCTTATTCAGTACTCCCATCAGTACACGGATATCTTCAAAATGAAGTCCGGTAGTCGGTTCATCAAGGATGTAAAGGGTCTTGCCTGTATCTCTTTTCGACAGTTCCGTTGCCAGTTTCACACGCTGGCTTTCTCCACCGGAAAGAGTGGTAGAAGATTGTCCCAACTTTATATATCCGAGTCCGACATCCTGCAATACTTTTATCTTATTCAAGATTTGCGGAACGTTTTCAAAGAATTCTACGGCACGGTTGATTGTCATGTCCAATACATCGGCAATCGATTTTCCCTTGAAACGTACTTCCAGTGTTTCCCGGTTATAACGTTTGCCGTGACATACTTCACAAGGCACATATACGTCAGGAAGGAAATTCATTTCAATTGTTTTATAACCATTTCCCGTACAGGCTTCACAACGTCCGCCTGAAACATTAAAGGAAAAACGTCCCGGCTTGTAACCGCGAATCTTAGCTTCCGGAAGCCCTACAAACAGATTACGGATATCAGAGAACACACCGGTATAGGTAGCAGGATTGGAGCGTGGCGTACGTCCCAAAGGTGATTGATCGACATTCACTACCTTATCGATATTTTCCAATCCTTCAATCGAATCGTATTCCAAAGGATCCTGCAAAGAACGGTAGAACTTCTGCGACAGAATCGGTTGCAGAGTTTCATTAATCAAAGTAGATTTCCCGCTTCCTGATACACCTGTCACACAAATTAGTTTACCTAACGGAAACTCTACGTCAACATTCTTCAGGTTATTCCCTTTCGCTCCTTTCAGCCAGATAGATTTCCCGTTTCCTTTTCTACGCTTGGCGGGGATTTCTATCTTCATCTTTCCATTCAGGTATTGCGAAGTCATCGTATCGGTCTTGAGCATCTCCTGGGGAGTTCCTGCAAAAACAACCTCTCCACCGAGACGTCCGGCTTTTGGTCCCATATCGATGACATAGTCAGCAGCCAGCATCATATCCTTATCATGTTCCACCACAATCACGGAGTTTCCCATGTCACGGAGTTCTTTCAAGGAGTTGATAAGACGTAAATTATCACGCTGATGCAGACCGATACTCGGCTCGTCGAGAATATAAAGCACATTCACCAATTGAGAACCAATTTGTGTAGCCAAACGGATACGCTGGCTCTCACCACCGGAAAGGCTGACAGAACTACGGTTCAACGCCAGATAATCCAAACCGACATCCAGCAGGAACTTCAAACGTGTACGAATCTCTTTCAGAATCTCCACTGATATTTTCTTCTGCTTATCGGAAAGGAACTCATCTACCTTCATCAACCAGTCATACAGCTCGTTGATGTCCATGTTTGCCAATTCATTAATATTCTTATCGTGGATGCGGAAATGCAGAGCTTCCTTATTCAGGCGAGCCCCTTTACATTCAGGACAAACCGTTGTTTTGGCAAATTGTTCCGCCCATTTCTGCGCTGTCGCAGAAGCATCTTTCTCCTGCAACATCTGAATATACTTCACCACTCCTTCATAGGTAACAAAGTAATCGGATGAAGTGCCGATCAGCGAACTCTTGATTTTAATCCGTTCGTCAGAGCCATACAACACTTCATCAATCGCATCGTCCGGCAACTCCTTAACCGGTGTTTTCAACGTTACATCGTACTTCTCAAGCAAAGCACCGATTTGCCAGAAAATCATCGCATTCTTATATTTTCCCAAAGGAGCTATCGCACCTTCGTAAATGGAAAGTTCACGATCGGGAATCACTTTGTCCACGTCAATCTGATTGACTACTCCCAACCCTTTACACTTCGGACACGCTCCTTGCGGTGAATTGAATGAGAAATTATGCGGAGCCGGTTCACGATAAGACAACCCGGTGACAGGACACATGAGTCGCTTACTATAATGCCGGATACTTTCGGACTGGGCATCCAAAATCATCATCAGCCCGTCTCCCTGACGCATGGCAGTTGCCACACTCTGTTTCAGGCGCCGGTCGTCTTTCTCTGCAACCACTAATTTATCGATAACCACTTCTACATCGTGGTTCTTATAACGGTCGAGCTTCATACCATGCGTGATTTCACGCACTTCTCCGTCTACTCGTACATATAAATATCCTTTTTTACGTATCTGTTCAAAAAGTTCTCTATAATGTCCTTTACGTGAACGCACCAATGGCGCCAGCAGATATATTTTCTTTCCTTTATAATCTTTCAGAATCAAATCCAGAATCTGCTCTTCGGTGTATTTCACCATTTCTTCCCCCGACAGATACGAATAAGCGATTCCCGCACGGGCATACAACAAACGGAGATAATCGTAGATCTCAGTAGTTGTTCCTACGGTAGAACGGGGATTTTTATTCGTTGTTTTCTGTTCAATGGAGATAACCGGGCTCAAGCCTGTTATTTTATCGACATCCGGACGTTCCAGATTGCCCAGGAAATTGCGGGCATAGGCTGAAAAAGTTTCGATATAGCGGCGCTGTCCTTCGGCAAAAATCGTATCGAAGGCTAAAGAAGATTTTCCACTACCACTCAATCCGGTGATAACAGTCAAGCTGTTACGGGGAATCTCGGCATCAATGTCCTTCAAATTGTGCACGCGCGCACCGTACACATTAATATATTCTGTTTCCTGCATATTCATATCCTTCCATAAATGTTGCAAAATTAATGTTTCCGCCCGAAATATGCTCCTAAAAAAGCACAATATTATTTTCTTAACTCAAATCTTATGAAGATATAGGGCATTATTTGTACCTTTGTTCCTTGATTTCAAGAACCAATAGTTATAATTTGATGAAACCGATAAACCGAATATTCTTATTTCTGCTTTTTATAAGCGTTTCATACGCTATCAGTTATGCACAGGAAAACCAATCTTATTTCTTGCATACCATCGAAAAAGGACAAAGCTTATACTCCATTTCCAAGATGTATAATGTCACTACGTCAGACATCATACGTCTGAATCCTGGTTGTGACGAAAAGATCTACGCCGGACAAACTATCAAAATTCCTACCGGGAAAGAAAGCCAGAAGGGAGAAACATTCCATACGATCCAAGCCGGAGAAACATTGTACAAACTGACAACGATGTATAATGTGTCCGCCAAAGATATTTGTGAAGCAAACCCAGGTTTGAGTGCCGAGAATTTCCGTATCGGACAAGTTATTCTGATTCCGCAGAAAAAAGAAGAACAAACTGACGCCGTAGTTCAAACGCCTACTGAACAATCGACTATTCAAGGTCCTGTCGTTCCGAGATGCAAAGATATGCATAAGGTAAAGCGCAAAGAGACTATATTCAGCGTGAGCCGTGAATACGGAATCAGCGAGCAGGAGTTGATTGACGCTAACCCGGAACTGAAAAAGGGCATGAAAAAGGGACAATTCCTTTGCATCCCCTACCCGGCAGCAACCACCGTACAACCTACACAGAAGGAAGATCCATACGCTGTTCCTCCCAGCAATAGCGAGCTTTTCCGCAAAAATAAGGAGACTCCCCAAAAGCTGTCTACTATTAAGGCTGCCTTGTTGTTGCCTTTCCAGGAAGACAAACGCATGGTGGAATATTACGAAGGTTTCCTGATGGCAGTAGACAGTCTGAAACGTACGGGCGTTTCTCTTGATTTATATGTATATGACAGTGGAAAAGACATTTCTACATTAAATACGATTCTTGCCAAAAACGAGATGAAGAGTATGAATATCATCATCGGTCCGATGCATCAGAATCAAATAAAACCATTGTCAGACTTCGCGGAGAAGAACGATATACGCCTGGTGATCCCTTTCTCTCAAAAAGGAGAAGAGGTATTCAAAAATCCTGCTATTTATCAGATTAATACGCCTCAATCTTATTTATATTCAGAGGTTTATGAGCATTTCACCCGCCAATTCCCTAATGCGAACGTTATTTTCATCGAACCGTCGAGTGCTGACAAGGAGAAAGCAGAATTTATCAGCGGCTTGAAACAAGAGTTGAAGAGCAAAGGAATTCCTATGAGAACCGTCAGCGAAAGCGCAACTAAAGAAACATTGAAAGCAACACTTCGCAGTGATAAAGAAAACATTTTTATCCCGACATCGGGCAGTAATGTTTTACTGATTAAGGTACTTCCTCAACTAACGTTGTTAGTCAGAGAGAATCCTGCAGAAAAAATTCACCTGTTCGGCTACCCGGAATGGCAGACTTACACCAGAGATCATCTGGAAAATTTCTTTGAGTTGGATGTATATTTCTACTCTTCATTCTATACGAATACATTGTTCCCGGCAGCCGTGCAATTCACCAACGCTTATCATAAATGGTATAGTAAAGATTTGGCAAGCAAATACCCCAATTACGCAATGCTTGGCTTCGACACCGGTTTCTTCTTCTTGAAGGGATTATCGCTCTATGGCTCGGAATTGGAAAATAATCTGCCTAAGATGAACCTGACGCCAATCCAGACAGGATTCAAATTCCAGCGCGTGAACAACTGGGGAGGATTTATTAACAAGAAAGTGTTCTTCATACGTTTCACTAAGAATTTTGAATTAGTAAAACTTGACTTCGAATAATACGAAAATGATAAAGATAAAACCATTTTTGATTGCAACACTCCTACTTACGGGATTTGCTCTTCCTGCCACTGCCCAAATTGGAGAAGCACGCAGCAATTTATCAGTAGGTGTCAATGGAGGTGTCAACTTAAACAGTGTTTCTTTCACTCCCAGCATCAAGCAAAATAGCTTGATGGGAATTACCGGAGGCTTGACAGCACGTTACATATCCGAGAAGTATTTTGCCATGATTTGCGGTGCACAAGTCGAATTGAATGTATCACAAAGGGGTTGGGACCAATTGTTTGAAACGGTATCATTGGACGATAACGGATATGAAGTCACCTCGAAGGATCCGAGCAAAACTTATACCCGCAAAATGACCTATATTGATATTCCTTTTCTAGCCCATCTTGCTTTCGGACGAGACAGAGGATTACAATTCTTTGTTCATGCAGGTCCTCAAATCAGCTTTCTGATAAGCGAATCGGAAACAATAAAAGGTATTGATATGAACACCTTATCCAATACACAGAAAGCGGTGTATGGAGTTAAGATTCAGAATAAATTCGACTACGGTATTGCCGGTGGCGGCGGTGTAGAACTCCGAACAAAGAAAGCCGGTAGCTTCATCGTTGAAGGCCGTTACTACTTTGCGCTGTCCGACTTTTACAGCACCACAAAGAAAGACTATTTCGCCCGTGCAGCGCATGGAACAATTACCATAAAGCTCACGTACCTATTTGACTTGAAGAAATAAAATCCTCTCCCTCCTCCCTTTCGAGAGAAGGAGCTTGAATATCTACAAAGCATCGCTTTAGGGATACTCTTTAAATAAATAAGGCAACTAACTCGCAATGAATTAGTTGCCTTATTTGTATCTTTAAAACAGGGATATTCAGTAAATGCACCGTTTTAGGGATGCTAAAGCATAGCTTTAGAGAGCAAAAAGCACCGCTTTAACTCTTATAAAGCGATGCTTTTCATTAATCATATTAACGAATTACCCAGATATAGGGAAAAGTCTTATCTCAATCTATCCGCAGCCTTTACCATCACCTCATCGCGTCCAATAGCACGAACAGCCAATATATTCAGAATGATGGAAATAAGTGGTAAACACAATGCCCAGCCTACCCGGAACATATTTGCATCATTCTTCAACGCAAAATAAAAAGCGAGGGCAGCAATGTAATAACCGACCAACAACAAGCTATTGAAAATCGTCATGCGAATCTGCAACATACGGTTCTTATATAAAAAAATGGTAGCCACGGCAACGATAGTACTAAGCATCAGAATCCCAAATAAACCCCATGTAGACTGAAAAGCGTCGTTTATTTCCAATCCTAATGCCTTAAAAGGATGTTCGCCCATTGTATCAATGAAGTAACCTATTGGCATACACATAGCTGTAATCAGCAATCCTGCAACAATCAATAAATAAACAGTTTGAATTCGTTGAATCATAAGTATTCTAAATAGTAGTTGAGTTAAACAATAATAGCCAAGCAATAAGGAGTAGGGATAATCATCCCACTTACTACTTGACTATCAAATTCTTCGTCAGAAAATAAATTACTGAAGTTTTTCTTTCTCCTTAGCCGGATTTCTATAATATATTTTCCCTTCGATGTATTCTTGCGTAGCAATCAAGTCCGGTTTCGGCAATTTCTCATAATAACGAGAAATTTCGATTTGCTCTCTATTTTCAAACACTTCTTCCAAGTTGTCATTGTAAGAGGCAAACTCTGCCAATTTCTTTGAAAGATCGTTTTTGATTTCTACACTGATCTGATTAGCACGCTTGCCAATAATGGCAACAGTTTCGTAAACATTACCTGTATCAGCACAGAGTTCCATCATGTCACGGGTTACTGTTGTAGCAGGAGCATTCGTTTTTTTGTAGTCCATAAATCTATTTAAATTTAGTCTTTAATTACTTTCTGTGATTCATTGAATATTTTCTCGGCTTCTTTCAAATATTTACTTTCAGGAAATTCATTCTTGAAAGCATAATATTCGTCCACCGTTTCGCGGTAACGATCCATCTTCTTGTCTTCTACACTATAGATAGCCATTTCGTGTCTTGCACGCAGAATCAAGATGGAAAGTTCTTCACGATAGTCAGTATAAGGATAATCTTTCAGTGCATTTTGAGCTGTGATTACACAAGACTCATAGTTATTGCCTAAATAATTACCCAGATTATAATATAATCTTGCAGAATAAAGTTCTTTCAAAACCAGCTTATCCTGCAAAGCAAAAATCATGTCCTGTGCTTCCTGCTTCTTTGTGCTGTTCGGGAAATATTCCATGAACATCTGCAACTGCTGGATAGCCTGATAAGTGCTTGATTGATCCAAACGTGGTTCCGGGGTATCCAGGAATAAAGCTTTACCTGCATGAAAACGTGCCAGTTCGGTAAAAGTGCCACGGGGATACGTATTGAAATAGGTGATAAATGTCTGGGCAGCTGTCTGATAATCTTTCTGATTATAATAACTCATTCCCAACATATACAAAGACTCTTCCGCTTTATCGGTTCCTTTCAGAATGGTTATCAACTCATTCAGCAACGTAGCTGAACGATTATACTGTCCCTTCGCAAAATAGTTTTTAGCGGCTTCGTACTTGTATTCGTAATCGGTACTTTTCAGCAATTTATTGTACTCTCCACATGATGTCAGAGTAGCCGCCGCAAGCAAAGTTATAATGATATTTTTCTTCATCCTATTTAAAAATAATGCGCAAAGTTACTTATTCGCTGGGAATTTAGCAATTAATCTGTGTTTTTTAATACATAAAAGGCGTTAAACATCGACAAAAGGAGAGAAAATGACGTCGAATTGCAAACACCAAACTGTAAACGGCAGGTAATAAACGAATCACACAGAAATCATGATTGACATAAACCTGACGAACAAACGTCAGATTCCTTGTTATAAGACAGAAAAAAACTTGTTATAAGGCAGAAAAAAAATAGTGACGGTATATGCCCGGGATAGTGACGGTATCGGTGAAGCATACCGTCACTATCCACATCGGATAGCGTCACTATTTTTTATAGCAGAAAACAGCAAACAAATGTGTTATCCCATTCAAAGACAACACAGCTATTTACCGTTCCCTGTTTATCGTTTACTGCTATATCTACAGCTTGTACAAATCACTTGCAGCCAGCAGATCGACTTTCTTTTCTTTCAATACCTCGATACATTTATCCAGATTGCTAGGGCGAATTACCACATTTGCAATATTGTTATTGGCAAACGAATACATATATTCAATAAATACACCCTCGTCTGATAAATATCCCAGCACTTTTGCCAAAGCACCCGGTATATTGGGACAGCTTATACCTACTACATCAGTCACATTCACTGCAAAATGATTATCTTTTAAAGCTTTGTATGCTCTATCCGGATCGGATACAATTCCACGCAAAATACCAAAATCAGCATTTTCGGCAATGCACAAGGCAGAAAGATTGATATTTTCTTTCGCCAGCACTTCAGTCACTTCCGTCAAACGGCCTGACTTATTTTCCAAAAAGATAGAAAGTTGTTTTGCTACCATATTTATTAAAGTATTAAGTAATAAGTATTAAGTAACAAGCATTAGGTATTAGGCAACAAGTATTACCGTAGTTCCAAGATCACCCGCATGGTTAATACTTAATACTTAATACCTAATACTTATTTATATTTTTCTGTTATCAATCACACGTTTTGCTTTACCTACGCTACGCTCAATGCTGCGAGGCTCTACCAATTTCACGTTGACTCCCAATCCAAGTACGCTTTGCAAACGTCCTCCCAGCTTTTTCTTCAAAGCCAGCATTTTGTTGATCTCATCAGAATAGAATTCCGGACGTACTTCAACCTGGAGCTCCATCGTATCGGTATTATTTTCACGACCCACTATCAACAAATAATGCGGTTCAAATTCTGCCATTTCAAGGATAACGGATTCAATCTGTGTCGGGAATACGTTTACACCACGGATAATCAACATATCATCACTGCGTCCCAAAATACGATCCATACGTACTAATGTACGACCGCAAGAACATTTATCATGATGCAAAGCAGTCAAATCACGCGTACGGTAACGGAGCAATGGCATCCCCTCTTTGGTGAGGTGGGTAAACACCAGTTCGCCCATTTGTCCCGGCTCAACCGGTTGCAAAGTATTCGGATCGATAATTTCCGGGAAATAATGGTCTTCATTCAAGTGAGTGCCGTTCTGACATTCGCACTCGTAACCGACACCCGGTCCGGCAATTTCACTCAACCCATAAATATCGTATGCTTTGATTCCCAGTTTCTCTTCAATTTCATGACGCATATTTTCCGTCCAGGGTTCCGCACCGAACGCACCGACTTTCAGTTGAAATTCTTCACGTGGCAAACCGGAATCTTTGATTGCATCTGCCAGGTAGAGCGCATAAGAAGGGGTGCAACAAAGCACTGTCGATCCGAAATCATGCATCAAGGTAATCTGTTTTTCAGTGTTGCCACTGGACATCGGAATAACAGAAGCACCAATATTCTCGGCTCCGGCATGTGCTCCCAGTCCGCCCGTAAACAGTCCGTATCCGTATGATACCTGAAAAATATCAGAACGGCCCGCTCCGTAAGCGGTAAAAGCACGTGATATACATTCCGCCCAAGAGGCCAAGTCCTTACGGGTATATCCGACAACCGTCGGCTTTCCGGTCGTTCCGGAAGAGGCATGAATACGTACAATCTGGCTCATCGGCACGGCACAAAGCCCGAACGGATAATTATCTCTTAAATCATGTTTCGTGGTAAACGGCAGTTTTACAATATCATCGATACTATTGATATCATCGGGGGTTATTCCCATTTCCTGCATCTTCTTTCGATAGAAAGGAGTGTTGTGATAGACGTAATCTACAATTTTCTTGAGTCGTATGCTTTGAATCTTGCGAAGACTTTCGCGGTCCATACACTCAATGCTCTCATTCCAAATCATGTGTTTCTGGTATTACTAGTTGTATGAATCTGTTTTTTGATATTAATATGTTGCAAAGTAAAGGATTTATTTGGAAAAATGATTTGTTATCTCGATTATTTTACCGAATATTGCTCCACTTTTTAGGATTTAACTATGAATTATGAACTAACATCAGCTTACAAACCTACCGGGGATCAGCCGGAAGCGATAGCACAACTGACTGAAGGGGTACTTCAGGGAGTTCCCGCACAGACTTTACTGGGAGTGACCGGATCGGGAAAAACATTTACCATTGCCAATGTGATCGCCAATATCAACAAACCTACGTTGATTTTGAGCCATAACAAGACATTGGCTGCCCAGCTTTATAGTGAGTTTAAAGGTTTCTTCCCCAATAATGCGGTAGAATATTACGTTTCTTACTATGACTATTATCAGCCGGAGGCCTATCTCCCGAGCAGTGATACTTATATAGAGAAAGATCTTGCCATCAATGACGAAATCGACAAGCTTCGACTCGCAGCCACTTCTGCCCTACTCTCCGGACGAAAAGACGTGGTAGTGGTTTCTTCCGTTTCTTGTATCTACGGTATGGGAAATCCTTCGGACTTCTACAAAAATGTCATTGAAATAGAACGGGGACGGATGATGGACCGCAATGTCTTTTTACGTCGTCTGGTAGACAGCTTGTATGTCCGCAATGACATCGACCTGAACCGTGGTAATTTCCGCGTTAAAGGTGACACCGTGGATATCTATCTGGCTTATACCGACAATCTGCTCCGTGTCACCTTCTGGGGAGATGAGATTGATGGTATAGAAGAAGTAGACCCGATTACAGGAGTCACCATTGCTCCATTCGACGCCTATAAGATTTATCCGGCCAATTTGTTTATGACGACCAAAGAGGCTACTCTCCGTGCTATCCACGAAATAGAAGATGACCTAACCAAACAAGTGGCATTCTTCGAGTCTATCGGTAAAGAATATGAAGCCAAACGACTATATGAACGGGTGACTTACGATATGGAAATGATCCGGGAGTTAGGGCATTGCTCCGGAATTGAGAATTATTCCCGTTATTTCGACGGTCGTGCTGCCGGTACCCGTCCTTATTGTCTGCTCGATTTCTTTCCGGATGATTTTCTGATTGTCATTGACGAAAGCCACGTAAGTGTACCCCAAATCCGTGCGATGTACGGAGGAGACCGTGCACGTAAAATCAATCTGGTGGAATATGGTTTCCGATTGCCTGCGGCTATGGACAACCGTCCATTGAAATTCGAAGAGTTTCAGGAAATGGCGAAACAGGTAATTTATGTCAGTGCCACACCGGCAGATTATGAATTGATTCAGTCTGAAGGTATCGTCGTAGAGCAGGTGATTCGTCCTACGGGACTGCTTGATCCTGTCATCGAAGTGCGCCCGAGCCTTAATCAGATTGACGACTTAATGGAAGAAATCCAGCTCCGCATTGAAAAGGAAGAACGCGTACTCGTCACCACACTAACCAAACGAATGGCAGAAGAACTGGCAGAGTATCTTCTTAATAATAATGTAAGATGTAACTATATCCATAGTGATGTCGATACATTGGAACGTGTGAAGATTATGGATGATCTCCGGCAAGGAATCTATGATGTGCTTATCGGAGTCAACCTGCTCCGTGAAGGACTCGATCTTCCGGAAGTGTCGCTCGTTGCTATTCTTGATGCCGACAAAGAAGGATTCCTCCGCTCCCACCGTTCACTGACGCAAACCGCAGGACGTGCTGCCCGTAATGTAAACGGCAAGGTAATCATGTATGCGGATAGGATGACGGATAGCATGAAACTGACGATTGACGAAACCAATCGCCGCCGGGAAAAACAGTTGGCATACAATGAAGCAAACGGAATTACTCCTCAACAGATTAAAAAGGCCAGAAACTTGTCGGTATTCGGTAATGCAAAAGAGGCGGATGAACTGCTAAAAGAAAGACATGCTTATGTAGAACCTTCTACTCCGAACATTGCAGCAGATCCGGTAGTGCAGTATATGAGTAAAGCGCAAATGGAAAAGAGTATCGAACGTACTCGCAAACTGATGCAGGAAGCAGCCAAGAAACTCGAATTTATTGAAGCTGCACAATACCGTGACGAGTTGTTGAAACTGGAAGATTTGATGAAAGAGAAATGGGGGTAAAAACTCCCCCTCTTCATATATTACATGAGAATTGCCAAGGGATAAAACTCTTAACAAACCTGTAACACAGGATTTAATCTATTAATTAGTGTTATAAAAACACCAATTAGCAGCTTATAATTTGCAAAGTTGCCAAAACTCCGTATCTTTGCACTGTGTTTTTCATAGTATTAGATTTAAGGTTAACAAAGGTTGGAGCAAGGCGTTGCTCCTTTTTTTATGTCTATACGTCATCTAAAACCTTTTCAACAACTATATCCATTAGAAGTGCACATTCACAATAAATGCTGCCTAACTTGATTATCAGACAGCATTTATATTTCAAAATTTACATCAATAAACCTTAGAGTGCTTTCTCAATAGCAGCTTTTATCAATGGCTCCATAATATCATACCCCTCGCCTGTCGGATGAACTCCATCTTTAGTATATTGGGGATTCAAGGCCTGATTTTCATCCACCATTGCCTTATAATAATTAACAAACGGAATTTTATTAGCTTTTGCATAAGCCTCTATCCGATCATTTAAAGATTTAATTTTCTGTGGAACATCTTTTATTTCCATTCTCCATTTAAATGCAGCGGCAGGCAATACGGAAGTCAGAATCACTTTTATCTTATTTGCTTTTGCCAATTCTGTCATAGAAACGATGTTTCCAAATGTATAATCTTCATTATAAGTTTGTGTATTTTCGGCGACATCATTGGTTCCGGCATTAATCACCACTAAAGCAGGAGAAAGATTAATCACATCTTCCCGAAAACGCAACAAGAATTGGTAAGAAGTCTGCCCACTGATTCCACGGCCGATATAACCGTTTGATTTGAAAAAGTCCGGATGAGTACGTACCCAGCCCTCCGTAATGGAATTTCCCATAAAAATAACTCGTTTGTCTTTCTTCGTCGCCTTTGGAAGTGCAGCATTTTGTTTTGAATAACGAGCTAAATTTCCAAAATCATTTTTCTGTGCATAGCTTTCTCCTATTGAGAAACTCAAGCAAACAACAGCCAATAACATCCATTGGCTTAATCTTCTTTTATCCATGTTTATATTAAGTATTAGTAATATGATATTTTGCGCAAAGATAAAAAAAACTCCATACATAGACGCCCAAAATATCGAATAACCGTTAAGACGAAAGAAGTTTTTCTTAATCTATGTTATATAACATGCTATTTTACTTGGATTATTTGCTAATTTCCCAAGAGTCCGTATCTTTGCACTGTGTTTTTCATAGTATTAGATTTAAGGTTAACAAAGGTTGGAGCAAGGCGTTGCTCCTTTTTTTATGCCTATATATTAGAAGTGAGTTTAACATACCTTGAATAAAAAGTGATATACATTTCTTTATTCCCAAATATAACTTTACCTTTACTGAAAAATCAGAATATGGCAAAGATTACAGTTCAGACCACAGACGTTACTATCTTAAAGATCAACGATACAGATTATATTTCTTTAACCGACATAGCTAAATACAAGACAACAGATGCTAATACTGTTATTGCCAACTGGCTACGTAATAGAATGACTATTGAATATCTAGGATTATGGGAAATATTATATAACCCCCATTTTAAACCCCTCGAATTCGAGGGGTTTAGAAAAGAAGCAGGTTTAAATGCATTCACTCTTTCTCCTCAAAAATGGATAGAAACGACCTGTGCTATTGGACTCATATCCAAATCCGGAAGATATGGCGGCACTTTTGCTCACAAAGATATTGCATTCAAATTTGCAAGTTGGATTTCTGTTGAATTTGAGTTATATATAGTAAAAGAATTCCAACGTCTCAAAGAGCAAGAGCAAGCTCAAATTGGTTGGTCAGCGAAGCGAGAACTATCTAAAATTAATTATCATATTCATACTGATGCAATCAAGCAGCATCTTATCCCTCAAGAAATCACCCCACAGCAAGCATCCATGATTTATGCCAGCGAAGCTGATATCCTTAATGTAGCTATGTTTGGAATGACAGCCTTAGAATGGCGTGATACACACCCTAATTTAAAAGGTAATATTCGTGATTATGCCTCAATCAATGAACTTATCTGCTTATCAAACATGGAAAATTTAAATGCCGTTTTCATAAATGAAGGTTTGACACCCAAAGACAGACTTATCAAATTAAATCAAATAGCAATTCAACAAATGAGCATACTAGAAGATATCAAAAATAAAAAGTTATTGAAATAATTTATGGAACAACAAATTCAACTCAACGACCACAACAAGCAGGAGTATCCTCCTATGCATACAGCAGAGCATTTACTCAATGCAACCATGGTGAAAACCTTTGGCTGCCCGCGTTCTCGCAATGCCCACATCGAAAGAAAAAAGAGCAAATGTGATTATATACTTTCGTCATGTCCGACAGCGGAACAGATCCAATCCATTGAAGAGATAGTAAATGAAGCAATTAGTCAAAACCTACCTGTGACTGTTGAGTATATGACACATGAACAGGCCAAAGACATAGTAGATTTAAGCAAACTACCTGCTGACGCAAGTCCTACCCTTCGCATTGTCCGCATTGGAGATTATGACGCCTGTGCCTGTATCGGATTGCATGTATCAAATACTTCTGAAATGGGAACTTTCAAAATCATTAGCTATGACTATGACGAAGAAAGGCAAACATTAAGAATGAGATTCAAACTAATCGAGAAGAAATAGACATATTATCAAATTAATATCTATCTTATATAAAATAAATAAAAATAGAATACATTTTGTCATCATTATTGCAAAATTGGCATTATTATAATGACAAATAGACAATTTTAGTCTCAAAAATCACTTGGCATGAGGTTTGCACTTATAGAAGCGAACAACGGTTCGAGAGCAGACGATGGAAACCGGGACAACCGGTACCATCAGAAGTGAAAATACCGAAGTTCAAGAATAATTAACTGAATGTTTAACTTAAAGATAGGAGACTAAAATTATGATGCCTGTTAGAAGAACTCAAAGTTGGTTACCAAGTATCTTTAATGATTTCTTTGATAACGATTGGATGGTAAAAGCAAATGCTACTGCACCTGCAATTAATGTTTTGGAAACAGAAAAAGAATACAAAGTGGAATTGGCTGCTCCGGGTATGACGAAGGATGATTTCAATGTTCGCATTGATGAAGACAATAACCTCGTTATCAGCATGGAGAAGAAGACAGAAAACAAGGAGGAAAAGAAAGACGGTCGCTATCTGCGTCGCGAATTCTCATACTCTAAGTTCCAGCAAACAATGATTCTACCGGATAATGTAGACAAAGAGAAAATTGCTGCATCTGTAGAACATGGCGTTCTAAATATCGAACTTCCGAAACTCTCTGAAGAAGAAGTAAAGAAGCCAAATAGACAAATCGAAATAAAGTAATACAGTAACCACTTACTATTCACCGGAGACGGTGATGAAAAGGATCAAAAACAGCTCTCCCCCTTAAAGGGAAACGAGCTGTTTTTTTATTGTCTTTGCAGGCAATGCCGCCTTATTAACATAACATACCCACAGGGTTTTCGGACTGACCCCTTATTATCTTCAGTTGTTCTTCCGATAACTAATTACCGCCCAACTATTAAACACGACTGCAAAAAGCAACAATATTCCGAACTGCGGCAGCAAATCAAAGAAACCACTCCCCTTCAGATATATCATTCGCATCACCTCCATAAAATACTTCAAAGGATTGAATATCGTTATTATTTGTGCCCATTCCGGCATGCTGCTAATGGGGGTAAACAAACCGCTCATCAAAATCACCACCAACAAACAGAACCACATAACAAACATTGATTGCTGCATCGTTGCTGAATAGTTGGAAATGACTAGTCCGAAGCCGGACATCACCAGAACAAAAAGAACCGCGAAAAAGTAAATCAACAGAAAATGCCCGACAGGTACTATGCCATAAATTAACCAGGCTAATATGAAACACACCGTCAGCACCAGAAAACCAATCAGCCAATAAGGCAGGAGCTTTGCCAAAATAAAAACAAACTTCGGAACCGGAGTCACATTGATTTGTTCTATTGTCCCCACTTCCTTCTCGCTAACCACATTCAACGCAGGCAGGAAACCACAAATCAAAGTCAACAACATGACCATCAATGCCGGAATCATATAGAGCTTATAGTTTAGATTCGGATTAAATAATCCCTGCGTATCAACCTGTATGGAAGGGAAAGTGCCGGAAACGGTAGCTGCTTCGGGATGTTCCGAACGTAGTTCGGCTGCATAATCATTAATGATAGAAGACAAATAAGAACTGCCCAGACCGCCTTTCGTTCCATTCACGGCATTGGCCGCTATCAATATATGAGCATCCTCTCCATTCATCCAATCCCGTTCCAAATGCCTTGGAATTTCCATCACAATATCAGCCGTTCCAATTTCAATGTTTCGAAGACCTTCTTCATACGAGGCCGGTACTTCTACCAAACGAAAGTAAGTGGAGGCAGCAATCTTATTCACTAAACGTTGTGAAATAGCCGAATGGTCATTATCCACAATATTCAGCTGTATATTCTTGATTTCCAGATTTACCGCCCAAGGCATCAATAGCATAATCATGCATGGAAATACAAGAATCAATTTCGGAAGAAACGAATTGCGAAGCAATTGTTTAAACTCTTTTTCTATCAGAAACTTTATCATAAATAATTCTTCAATTTACTGATATGCTTATATGTCAATGCCATGTAGTATAACACAGCCAATTGGCACATTAACATATTATTCTTATCTACTCCAATCTATACTTGAATTTCTTGATACTAACCGTAATAAGTACCATCGCCATCAATAATAAGATACCAATCTCCTTATATACCAATACAACAGGCACTCCTTCAATCATCAACTTTCGCACAGCCTGAATATACCAACGTGCCGGAAGTATATCCGAGATCCACTGAAGTATCAACGGCATACTCTCAATAGGGAAAATCATCCCCGATAAAAGCATCGTGGGCATCATCAACATCAAACCGGAAACCAGCATGGCCGCAACCTGTGTACGCGTGACTGATGAAATCAATAAGCCCAACGCCAAGGATACGAAGATAAACAACAAAGAGACGGTTATCAACCAGAACAAACTTCCTACTACCGGAACATCCAGCACAAAGACCGAAAGTAAAAGAATTGTTATCAGATTGACAAACGACAACACAAAATAAGGCACAGCCTTTGCCAAAATAATAAATAATGGCTTCACAGGCGAAACCAGTAATACCTCCATGGTCCCCGTCTCTTTTTCACGAACAATGGAAATCGAGGTCATCATAGCGCAAATCAGCATCAGGATCAACCCCATTACCCCCGGAACAAAGTTATAAGCACTCTTCATTTGCGGGTTATACAACAGTTTTATATCCGACGTTAAACGGGCAGCCGACATATTGGGCGGCATCATTTCCTGACCTACCATAGAAACAATTCCCGTCGCATAATTAACCTGCGAAGTCGACATATTCGGATCTGTTGCATCTACTACCAGCTGCACATGAGCATCACCCGTATAGAGATCATCAACAAAACGTTCGCTAAAAACAATCGCCATATCAACCTTATTCTTCAGAAAAGCAGCTTCCATTTCCTGGGGCGAATGAAAACGCGCAGTAACGGTAAAGTACTCACTGGCGTCCAAACGATCAATTATTTTTCGCGTCACCACATCATTAGAAGGATCGAGTACCGCCAACCGGACATTTTTCACCTCTGTACTGATGGCAAAACCGAATAGTATAATTTGTACAACCGGCATCCCCAACAAAATCAGCATGGTTCGCCGGTCACGGAAAATATGATAAAATTCCTTCTTTACAAAAGCTATAAACTGTCTCATAATCAATCTGCTTTGCGCACCGCACCGCGGGCTAATTGCTGAAAAACATCATCCATCGTTTCTGCACCGAATTGTTGCTTCAGACGGGCAGGTGTATCAAGAGCTTTAATCTGACCGTCCACCATGATAGATATCCGGTTACAATATTCCGCTTCATCCATATAATGGGTAGTGACAAATATGGTGATTCCCTGGTCGGCTGCCTGATAAATCAATTCCCAGAACTGCCTTCTCGTAGCGGGATCTACTCCACCCGTCGGCTCATCCAGAAAAACAATTCTCGGCTCGTGGAAGATTGAAACTGAAAAAGCTAATTTCTGCTTCCACCCCACCGGAAGGCTCTTCACCAAAGTATCCCGCTCGTCAGCAAGCCCCAGGCGATCCAACAATTCTTCTGTCTTCCGCTCTATTTCTTGCTCTTTCATCCCATAAATCCCGGCAAACAGACGGATATTCTCCCACACTTTCAAATCTTCATACAGCGAAAATTTCTGGCTCATATAGCCGATATGCTTCTTTACTTGTTCAGCTTCCCGGAAAATATCATATCCTGCCACCTTTCCTATGCCTGATGTCGGTTTGCTCAATCCACAAAGCATGCGCATGGCTGTAGTCTTTCCGGCACCGTTAGCACCCAGGAAGCCAAATATCTCTCCCCGGTTCACCTGAAAAGAGATATGATCTACCGCTGTAAAATTGCCAAAACACTTTGTCAACTGCTCCACTTCAATAACCGGAGCAGTTTCATGCCTCACCTCCTCCCGTTCCAAAGAAGGCGGGCAAAGGATGGATGCAAATTGCTGAAGAATACGCTCGGGGGTATCAATGCCATGAATCTTTCCATGATTGATAAAAGCAATCCGGTCACATTGCCGGGCTTCATCCATGATGGGAGTAGAAACAACAATGGTAATACCCTGTTCCCGCAAGTTCCGGAGCATTTGCCAAAATTCCTTGCGCGACACAGGATCCACTCCGGTAGTGGGTTCATCCAGAAATAAAATATCAGGCTTATGGATCAAAGCGCAACTCAATGCCAGTTTCTGCTTCATACCACCCGACAAAGCTCCTGCCCTTCTTTTCCTGAACGGTTCTATCTGCTGATAGATATCTTTAATTAAATCATAGTTCTCCTGAACAGTCGTATGGAATACGGTAGCGAAAAACTCCAGATTCTCCTCTACTGAAAGATCCTGGTAAAGTGAAAAACGACCGGGCATATATCCAACCTTCGTACGAATCGGTCTATATTCTGTTGCCACATCCAGTCCGCCAATCGTGGCCGTTCCCTTATCTGCCAGCAGCAAAGTAGTCAGAATACGGAATAAGGTACTCTTACCGGCACCGTCAGGACCTATCAGCCCAAAGATCTCTCCCCGTTCTACCACAAAAGAAACCTCTTTCAGCGCTTCCACCGTTCCATAGCTCTTGCCGACTTCTTTCACAACCACTATGGGTACATCCTTCTCCATTTCCCTGACTTTAATTTTTAATCTTCATTCTTTAATTTCACTCCGCCATACATACCAATCTTCAACGCTCCGTCGTTCTTCACCGCAATCTTCACTGCATATACCAGATTAGCACGTTCATTCTTCGTCAGAATTGTTTTTGGAGTGAATTCCGAACGATCGGAAATCCAGGTCACTTCCCCCGGATAGGCTTTCTGCTCCGAGTTGCCATAGTCAGCATACACAGTCACTTGATCTCCCAGTTTCACTTGCGACAACTGTTCGGAAGTGATGTAAGCCCTTAAATACATACGTTCCACTTCGCCTACCTTAAATAAAGGCTTGCCTATCGCCGCCAATTCACCGGCTTCCGCATATTTAGCCAATACTATACCTGCGATAGGTGACTGAACATGACATTTAGCTAACTGATCCTCCACTTGCGCTACCTGTATAGCAACCGAATTGCCTTGTTCTGTAAGGCTATTCGTACTATTACGCAACGATGATTCCTGTGCAACGAGCTGCCGTTCGAGTAATTTGACTTGCGCGTCCCAATCATCCAGTTGTTTTTGATTGGCCGCACCTGCAGCAAGCAAGTTTTCCACCCGTTTCCTCTCACGCTCTGCCGTGACAATTTGCTGTTTGGTAGCGGCAATCTGTTTGGCAAGATCAGGACGCTGGTTTTCTACTGATTTCATACTGGCTTCCAATTGCAGTTTCTTTAAATACAATTGTACCGTATCTACCAACCCGATCTCCTCACCCGCTTCCAGCTTTGTACCCTCTTCTACTTCCAGTCGTAGCAATTTTCCGGCAGCCTCGGCGGACACTATTACTTCCGTAGCTTCAAATGTACCGGTTGCGTCATAATCAGGTGTTCCATTTCCACAGGCAGATAACATCATCAGCGTTATCCCCCACATTCCTATTTTTGTTATTCTTTTCATATCCGGAGAAGTTATATTAATCATTTATTGTATATTTCAATTGATAAATTCCCATTAACCGTTGAATCTCATGCATGGCTTTCGACTGACGCGCCAAGCTCTCATTAGTCAGTTCACGTAACATTTCAGTCACGGTCAATGTTCCATTTGCCACCTTTGCTTCGGCAGCTTTACGGATATTTGTACGCAACCGGATTATTTCATCATCATCCCGCATTTGCTTCTCCAAAGAATGGATAGCCTGATCCTGCTGCGTCATTTCCAGTCTTGTATTGAAAAGGAATACATCCCGGTTATTATCCAGTTGCCGCCTTTTCTTCTCGATCACCCGACGGTCATTTTTCAAAGTATACAGACTACCGAAATTCCATGAAAGCCGGACACCTGCCATATAATAAGGAGAGAATTCATTCTTCAGCATATTCAATCCGGGATTTCCGTATGCCCCCTGTACAAACAGTCCGAACTGCGGAAGATGACGCACATTCAAAGCCTTCTCCTGCACTTGCAGTCCGGCTCCCTGTGTATCAAACAAAGCCAACTCCGGCCGACGAATCTCACTGACAGCCGAAACCGTACTTTGAGGTACAGGTTTCTCCAGCACCGTCTCCGGAGACAGTGCTTCTCCTACCAACAGCGAAAGCATTTTCAAATAAGCTGCCCGTGATGATACTAAATCAATTCTTTTCTGTTTTGTATTCAACTGCTCCACTTTCACTGCATCCAAATCAGCTTGATTGGCTATTCCATTTTCCACATAAGCAGTAATCTGACGATAATTTCTCTCTAACTCATCTTGTAACAATGTATTCTGTTTGATTTGCTCGTCCAGCAGGAGAATTCCAAAATAAAGATCATTCACACGGTCATTCAGCGCATACATATCTACATTCAGTTTTTCTTTCTCCACTTCAGCCTCTGCAATCGTCTGCTTCTTCTGCATACGGATTCCTCCCCCGTCCCATATCTTCTGTTGCAACTCCAACATGACCTGATATTGGTCTTTGGGCAATCCTTTTAAATCTACTCCGGGAAGTTTTACCGGAATTTCTGTGACATCACTTTGATAAGAGGCCTTAGCCGAAAGAGCAAATTGAGGTAAATATCCCTTGGCTGCATTTTCCAGATTATATTCCTTTGTCTTCTCCACTAAACCATACTGATGTACCAACGGATAATTGTCCTGCGTCTTCCGCTGACATTCTTCCAATGTTATCTGCGCATACGCTCCTGCTACATACAGTAAAAAGGAGAAACTGAAAATCATTCTTTTCATATCCATTATTTCTTTGGTTTCTTCGAAAGACAAAGATAGGGATTTCCTGAATACAGTCACTCTCTATGAGTTGGCAAAAATGTTCTGAAGAGATAATGGATAAAATGATGAGAAAAATTAAAGAAAAAGTAGTCTAAAATTGCTTTTATGTAATTTATAAGTTACCTTTGTAAAGTGAAAGTAAGAGAAGTCATAACATATAAAGAATATTTTGATGATTTTTTCAAGAAACAACCACAGAAGGTTCGCGATAAAATCATCAAAGTGCTAGATATTATCGAGCAAATAGACCGAATCCCAACGACATATCTAAAATACATAGAAGGTACTAATGGACTATTTGAGGTTCGCGTGCAACTAGGCAATAATATCTTCCGCATTTTTTGTTTCTTTGACGGTAATAAATTGGTTGTTTTGTTAAGTGGCTTTCAGAAAAAGACACAAAAAACACCACCAGAAGAAATAAAAAGAGCAGAACGGCTTATGACCGACTATTATAAAGAAAAAGAAAAGGAGATTTTAGAATGAATACAAAGACATTAGACCAAATTAAAAATGAGTATTACGGTGAAGTTGGAGCACCGGAACGAAACAGGCTTGAGCGAGAACTTGAGGCTTTGCGCATTGGCTTTAAGATACGAAGTGCCAGAGAAAAATTAGAGATGACACAAGCAGAGCTTGCAAGTCGCATTGACAAGAAACGTACATTCATATCAAAAGTTGAAAACGATGGAGAAAATATTACTCTCAAAACATTATTTGATATTGTAGAACGTGGACTTGGTGGAAAATTAAATATCGAAGTGCAATTATAAAAATAATGCCGGAGTGCTTAACTCCGGCTTTCAATTGAATATCAGCTGAATGACAGGAATGGCACCACACGAATATCAACAAACGAAATAATCTTTATTTCGAGAACTCTTTAATCCGTTGTTCCTCTTCCAGTTTACAAATCAGTAATGTATTATCTTTCTCTGCGATGATATATCCATCCAGTCCTTGAACAACAACTCGTTTTTCTTCGCTGGCATGCACAATACAGTTCTTACTGTCATACAAACGTATATCGGTTCCTACCGTAGCATTTCCCGATTTATCCTGTGGTAAAAGACCGCGAAGTGCTCCCCATGTGCCTAAATCCGACCAGCCGAAAGAAGCCGGTAACACGTAAATTGCCTCCGCTTTTTCCATCACCGCATAGTCGATAGAAATACTTTCGCAAGTCGGGAATAACTTTTTGATTGTTTCATTTTCTTTTTCCGTATAGAAATCCGGGAAAATACGGTCAAAAATCTGTGCGATACCCGGAGCATATACACGCATCACGGAAGTGATAGTACGCACGTTCCACACAAAGATTCCCGCATTCCAGAAGTAATTACCTTCCGCCAAATACTTTTCAGCTGTCTCTTTATCGGGTTTTTCCTTGAATGCGTCTACTGTATAAATTTCTTTATCTGTTTGAAGCTGGTTGGCAGCAGCAATATATCCGTAGCCTGTCTCCGGACGAGTCGGCCGAATACCTATTGTGACAATAGCACTGCTATCATCCGTAAAACGAAGTGCTTTCTCCATCACTCTACGGAACTCGCCCGTATCGATGACTAATGCATCCGAAGGAGTTACTACAATATTAGCACGGGGATGCTTCTTTTTGATTTTCCAACAAGCAAATGCGATACAAGGTGCAGTATTTCGTGCACAAGGTTCCGCTAAAATATTACTTTCCGGAATTTCCGGCAACTGCTCCCGAACAATATCAATGTATTTTTCAGAAGTTACCACCCACATATTTTCTCTGGGGCAAACACCATCAAACCGGTCTGCCGTCAATTGAATCAGTGACCGGCCACATCCCATTACATCAATAAATTGTTTAGGACATTCCGGAGTGCTCATCGGCCAGAAACGGCTCCCTATGCCACCAGCCATTATTACAACATGATTATCCATACCTATCATCCTCCTGTAAAAAAAAATATTATTTAAATAAGCGCGCAAGTTACATTAAAATGTCCAAAACAGCAAATAAAGACCAAGAGTATTTAATTTTCCAACTGAATAATCGAAAAATTGTATTTCTACAATAATAGACAAAGGCCGCTCTCGAATAATAAGAACGACCTTTGTCTTTTCATTTCAATAGAATATAATCATCTTATTTATATTCTGCCCAGCTCTTGATAGCTATATCATCCACACTCATTGTACAGAAAGCATTGATAAATGCACTAGCCAGACGAGCGTTCGTAATCAATGGTACATTCAAATCAATGGCAGCACGACGGATTTTATACCCATTACTTAATTCTCCGGCAGTCAAGTTCTTCGGTATATTGACTACCATATCTATTTCCTTACTATGAAGCATCTCCAACGCCTGCGGATGTCCCTCTTCACTCGGCCAATAAACATGAGTACTCTCAATACCGCTCTCGGCAAGCGCTTTATGTGTACCGCCCGTCGCAAAGAGTTTATATCCCTTATTCACCAACATACGGGCTGCATCCATCATATCGGCTTTCTGCTTCATGGTACCTGTAGAAAGCAGGATATTCTTCTTCGGAATACGATAGCCTACAGAAAGCATTGCTTTTAATACGGCACAAGAAGTATCCATACCGATACAACCTACTTCACCGGTGGAAGCCATATCTACTCCCAACACCGGGTCGGCTTTCTGCAAACGGTTGAAGGAGAATTGGGAAGCCTTGATTCCCACATAGTCCAGTTCGAAAAGATTCTTTTCCGGTTTTTCGACAGGCAGGCCAAGCATAACTTTGGTTGCCAGTTCAATAAAGTTGATCTTCAGTACCTTGCTGACAAATGGGAAAGAACGACTAGCACGCAAGTTACATTCAATCACCTTAATATCATTGTCTTTTGCCAGATACTGAATATTAAACGGACCGGAAATATTCAAAGCCTTGGCAATCTCACGGCTGATACGTTTGATACGACGAACAGTTTCTACATATAGCTTCTGTGGCGGGAACTGAATAGTCGCGTCACCGGAGTGTACTCCTGCAAATTCGATATGCTCACTAATAGCGTATGCCACAATCTCGCCATTCTGCGCCACGGCATCCATTTCTACTTCCTTGGCATGTTCAATAAACTGACTTACTACTACCGGATGTTTTTTCGAGACATTGGCTGCCAGTTTCAGGAAACGTTCCAGTTCTTCCTGATTGGAACAAACATTCATTGCAGCTCCCGAAAGCACGTATGACGGACGGACAAGTACAGGAAAACCTACTTCTTCAACAAACTCCTGAATGTCATCCATAGATGTTAATTCACGCCAACGGGGCTGATCCACACCGATACGGTCGAGCATAGCAGAGAATTTCTCACGGTCTTCAGCGTTGTCAATGCTCTTGGCACTTGTGCCAAGGATATTGATATGCTGTGCATCCAAACGCAAAGCCAAGTTATTCGGAATCTGACCACCGGTAGATACAATTACCCCATGCGGATTCTCCAGTTCCAGAATATCCATCACACGTTCAAAAGTCAATTCGTCGAAGTACAAGCGATCGCACATATCGTAGTCCGTAGATACAGTTTCAGGATTATAATTAATCATCACGCTGCGCCATCCTTCTTTACGAATAGTATTCAAAGCCTGCACACCGCACCAGTCAAATTCTACGGAAGAACCGATACGATAAGCACCGGACCCCAATACGACAATGGATTTATGGTCGCCCAAGTAATGAACATCATTTGCCACACCGCTATAAGTAAGATACAGATAATTGGTTTGTGCCGGATATTCGGCTGCCAAAGTATCGATCTGCTTCACTACCGGAAGAATACCCGCCTCTTTACGATGTTTGCGAACATAAAGAATACCATCCTCCATATCACCTTCGTAGCCGATGGCACGGGCAACCTGGAAATCAGAGAAACCTTGAACCTTGGCTTTTCGAAGCAGTTCGTTTGGCAAATCGGCTATTTGTTTGTGATTATTTCCCCAGCTATGCAGTTCTTCGGAGGTCTGCATGATATTCATCAATTTCTGAAGGAACCATTTATCAATCTTAGTCAGTTCGTGTACCTGATCGATGGTGTAGCCGGCACGAAAAGCCTTCGAGATAACAAAAATACGTTTATCAGTCGGTTCGCGCAAAGCCTTGTCGATGTCGGAAATAACTAGCTCCTTGTTTTCTACAAATCCGTGCATTCCCTGCCCGATCATGCGGAGCCCTTTCTGGATAGCTTCTTCAAAAGTGCGACCGATAGCCATCACCTCACCGACAGATTTCATAGAAGATCCCAATTCTTTATCTACACCGTGGAATTTACCCAAATCCCAACGTGGAATCTTACATACAACATAATCCAGTGCCGGTTCGAAGAAAGCAGAAGTAGTCTTTGTTACAGAGTTCTTCAGGTCGAAGAGTCCATAACCCAGTCCCAATTTGGCCGCAACGAAAGCCAGCGGATAACCCGTTGCCTTAGATGCCAAAGCCGATGAACGGGAAAGACGGGCATTTACTTCAATCACCCGATAATCTTCGGATTCGGGGTCGAAGGCATATTGTACATTACATTCGCCCACAATACCGATGTGGCGGATGATACGTATTGCCAGTTCCCGAAGTTTATGATATTCTTTGTTCGTAAGCGTTTGTGACGGAGCAATAACGATAGATTCACCGGTATGAATACCCAGCGGGTCGAAGTTTTCCATATTACAAACGGTGATACAGTTGTCGAAACGGTCACGTACCACTTCATATTCCACTTCTTTCCAACCACGAAGTGATTTTTCCACCAATACCTGCGGAGAGAAAGAGAACGCTTTTTCTACAAGAATATCCAGCTGCTCTTCGTTATCACAGAAGCCGGAGCCCAAACCACCCAATGCATACGCCGCGCGGACAATAACCGGATAACCCAGTTCTTTTGCTGCGCGACGCGCAGCTTCCACATTTTCTACGGCTTCACTCTTAATGGTCTTTACATTGATTTCATTCAATTTCTGAACGAAAAGTTCACGATCCTCGGTATCCATAATGGCTTGTACCGGAGTACCAAGAACTTTTACATTATATTTTTCAAGAATACCTTCCTTATACAATGCCACTCCACAGTTCAAGGCTGTCTGACCACCGAACGCCAGCATAATACCTTCCGGTTTTTCTTTCTGAATCACTTTCTCTACGAAATACGGAGTCACCGGGAGGAAGTAGATTTGATCCGCCACTCCTTCGGACGTCTGTACCGTAGCAATATTAGGATTGATAAGAATCGTTTCAATGCCTTCTTCTTTCAAGGCTTTGAGTGCCTGCGAACCGGAATAGTCAAACTCACCGGCCTCACCGATCTTCAGGGCACCGGAACCCAACAACAATACTTTCTTTATATTTTCTTTCATTGATTCTACTTTCTGGTTCACCACAGATTACACAGATTAACACAGATTTTTTATAATCCGTGATGAATATGGGTTATAATAGTTTTACAAATTCGTCGAACAGGAATTCCGTATCCGTAGGTCCACTTGCTGCTTCCGGATGGAATTGTGCAGAAAACCAAGGGTTTCTTTTATGCTTGATTCCTTCGTTAGAGCCATCATTCATATTAATAAATAACGGTTCCCAATCTGCACTCAACGTATTATTGTCTACGGCATAACCGTGATTTTGCGAAGTGATGAAGCAACGTTCAGTGCCTACCATACGCACCGGTTGGTTATGGCTACGGTGACCGTATTTCAATTTATAAATCTTGGCTCCTCCCGCTTTCGAAAGCAGTTGGTTACCCATGCAGATTCCGAAAATAGGCAGTTTCTCATTTGCCATCGCCTTGCGGATATTCTGCACCGCAGCATCACAGGTATCCGGATCCCCCGGTCCGTTAGAAATAAACAGTCCGTCAAATTCGAGTCCGTTATAATCATAATCCCAAGGTACACGGATCACCTCTACATTACGTTTCAGCAGACAACGAATGATATTAGTCTTCACACCGCAATCTACCAGAACAACTTTTTTTAATGAAGAATGAGGAATGAAGAATGAAGAATTAGCTGCGCTGTGGCTGCTTGTTCCACTAGGGAAATAATGAATAATTTCTTTACAGGAAACCTGGTCTACATAGTTTATATCGCTATAAGACGGAAATTCTTCATTCTTCATTCTTAATTCTTCATTTTCAAATACTATTTTCCCCATCATTACTCCATGTTCACGAAGAACTTTCGTCAACTCGCGTGTGTCAATGCCCGTGATACCAGGAACCTTTTCGCGTTTCAACCAGTCACCGAGGCTCTCCACAGCGTTCCAGTGGCTGTATTCATAAGAATAGTCACTTACGATAATCGCTTCCGCGTGGATCTTCTCACTTTCCATGAAAGTGGCAAGTCCATTCGGCTCGATAGTAAAAGGAGGAACACCGTAGTTACCTACCAAAGGATAGGTAAGCGTCATCAACTGTCCGGCGTATGAAGGGTCAGTGAGGCTCTCCGGGTATCCGGTCATGGCAGTATTAAACACTACTTCGCCCGCCACCGGCTTCTCGTAGCCAAACGACTTACCGGAAAACCGGCTCCCGTCGTCAAGGATTAATGTCACATTTCTCATTCTTATTATTGAATCGTTGTATGGTTGTTAGAATTGATACATTTGTTCTATATAGTCGATGAACGCCCGGTTCACCATTTTCACACCACCCGGTGTAGGGTAGTTACCGCTAAAATACCAGTCGCCTTTATGATGCGGACAAGCCTCGTGCAATCCCTCCAACGGTTGATAGACGATTTCCACTTTCGCCTTGGTTCCCTTGGGTGTCAGCAGTTCCACCATTTTGGCAGAGATTTCCTCATCAGTGAACGGAGCATAAATGTCTTTCACATAGTTTACCATCTGCTCTTTCGGCAGTCCTACCTGCTCTTTCGATTTACGGTAGGCGGCCGCAATCACATCTTTCATATCCCGTTCCTTTAAAAGTTCGACAGCAGCCCTGAAGGCGATAAACTCGCTCATCTTTGCCATATCAATACCGTAATAGTCAGGATAACGCACCTGCGGAGAAGAAGATACAATGACAATCTTCTTCGGACCGAGACGGTCGAGAATACCGATAATACTTTGTTTCAGCGTAGTGCCACGCACAATGCTGTCATCGATAATCACCAGATTATCAACACCGGGTACAAGACTTCCGTATGTAATATCATACACATGGGCAGCCAAATCATTACGACTGTTTCCTTCGGCGATGAACGTACGGAGCTTAATATCCTTGATTGCCACCTTTTCGCTGCGAATACGACGGGAAAGAATAACTTCCAATTCCTCCATATTCGGGTTATGCCCCAATGCAGCGATCTGCTGCACTTTCTCCTCATTCAAGTAATCATCCAGTCCCTGCAACATTCCGTAGAAAGCAACCTCCGCAGTGTTGGGAATAAAAGAGAAGACCGTATGATCGATGTCATTATTGATTGCTTTCAGTATTTTCGGAACCAACTTTTCGCCCAGCCGTTTCCTTTCTTTATAAATATCGACGTCACTGCCACGGGAGAAATAGATACGTTCGAAGGAACAAGCCTGATTTTCACGCGGCTTATTGATTTGCGAAGTACGTATCTTACCCTCTTTGCTAATCAGCAATGCCTGCCCCGGTTGCAGTTCCTTGATTTCCTCAAACGGAACATTCAAAGCTGTCTGGATAACCGGACGTTCGGAAGCAAGAACAGCTATCTCGTCATCCTGATACCAAAATGCAGGCCGGATGCCCCACGGGTCACGGATAGCGAAAGATTCACCGCTTCCGGTCAATCCGCAAATAACATACCCCCCATCCCATTCGCGACTGGAAGTACGCAGTACGTTTGCCAAATCAATATGTTCTTCTATATAATGCGTGATGCCCATGCCCGTAAGCCCTTCGGCTTCGGCAAGATTGAATACACGCTCCACTTCACGGTCAAGACGGTGTCCCACCTGTTCCAACATGATATATGTATCGGCATATTTACGCGGATGCTGGCCAATGGCAGTGATACGGGCAAATATTTCGTCCACATTCGTCATATTGAAATTTCCGCAAAGAGCGAGATTCTTGGCACGCCAGTTATTTCTTCTTAAGAATGGATGCACGTATGAGATTCCGGATTTTCCCGTAGTGGAATAACGAAGATGCCCCATATATACTTCCCCGGCAAAAGGCAGAACTCGTTTGGCATACGCAGCATCATGCAACTGTTCGGGAGTGAGCTCCTTAAAATTGTTTTGAACATTTTCAAAAATCTCCGTAATAGCTCCGGAGCCTAAAGCACGTTCACGAAACATATATTCTTCACCCGGATTTGCTTCCAGTTTCACACATGCCAGTCCCGCACCTTCCTGTCCACGGTTATGTTGTTTCTCCATCAACAGGTAGAGCTTATTAAGACCGTACATCCATGTTCCGTACTTTTTCTCGTAATACTCCAACGGTTTAAGCAAGCGTATCATGGCAACGCCACATTCATGTTTCAATTGTTCCATCTATACTATTTACGATTTGACGATTTACTATTTACGATTTAAATTACCACCTGCCAATCAAACAACTTACTATCTATCATTGATTCTTCAATCGTAAATCGTAAATAGTAAATTGTCTAATTGTAAATCACATTACTCCACCGTTACCGACTTCGCCAGATTTCTCGGCTGGTCTACATCCATCCCCTTACATACCGCAATGTGATAAGCAAGAAGTTGGAGAGGTACCGTAGTTATTAACGGATCGAGACACTCTATTGTTTCAGGAAGTTCGATACTACAATCGGCAATCTTGCTGATAACCGTATCTCCCTTCGTAACGAACGCAATCACTTTTCCCTTCCTCGCCTTGATCTCCTGAATATTACTTAGCACTTTTTCGTACAGTCCATTCTGCGTAGCAATCACCACTACCGGCATTTCCGCGTCAATCAAGGCAATCGGTCCGTGCTTCATCTCGGCAGCCGGATAACCTTCGGCGTGAATATACGATATTTCTTTCAATTTCAATGCACCTTCCAAGGCAACAGGATAACTATATCCGCGTCCCAGGTAAATAAAGTTATGCGCATACGTGAAAGTTTTCGATAATTCCGCCAGGGTATCATTCAGTTTCAGCACTTCTTTCATCTTCTCCGGAATATGATTTAATTCCTGTACTATTGAAAGATAATGCCGTTCGTCAATTGTTCCTTTCGCTTTGGCAAGCGTCAATGCCAGCATTGCCAACACAGTGACCTGTCCGGTAAACGCTTTGGTGGAAGCGACTCCGATTTCCGGACCTACGTGGATATACGAACCGGTGTGAGTGGCACGGGGAATAGAAGACCCGATAGCATTGCAAATACCATATATAAATGCTCCGCGGCTTTTTGCCAATTCCACAGCAGCCAAAGTATCCGCAGTCTCACCGCTTTGGGAGATTGCTATCACTACATCCTGTCCGTCAATCACCGGATCACGGTAACGGAATTCGGAAGCATACTCCACTTCCACCGGTATGCGGCAGAAACTTTCAATCAGATGTTTTCCAATCAGTCCGGCATGCCAGGAAGTTCCGCAGGCAACAATAATAAACCGCTTGGCATTCAGTAGCTTTTCCCGATGATCGATCACAGCGGAAAGTACCACATTGTCTGCTTCCACATTGATACGTCCGCGCATACAATCATGAATACAATCGGGCTGTTCGAAAATCTCTTTCAACATAAAATGCGGATATCCCCCTTTTTCCAGCTGGCCGAGATTAAGCTCCACCTTTTTAATTTCAGGTGTCATTTCAACATTACTCAAGTTAACCACCTTCAATTCTTTTCCCAGATGGAGAACAGCAATTTCTCCGTCTTCCAGATAAACCACCTTATCTGTATATTCTACAATCGGAGTGGCATCCGAAGCAAGGAAGAACTCGTCCGCTCCAATCCCCACTACCAGCGGGCTGCTCTTACGGGCAGCAATAATCTCATCGGGATGCTCTTTATCAAGAATCGCAATCGCATAGGCACCAATCACTTCTCCCAACGCCAATTGAACGGCTGTCAACAAACTGACTTGATTAGTGACTTTCATGTATTCTATTAATTGAACAAGAACTTCGGTATCTGTACTACTTTTAAAAATATAGCCTTTGGCTTGAAGTTTTTCTTTGAGAACGGCGTAGTTTTCAATAATACCGTTATGAATGAGAGCGAGCTTTTCGGAAGAAGAGTAATGAGGGTGGGCGTTAGCGGAACAAGGTTCCCCGTGAGTAGCCCAACGAGTATGGGCAATTCCGATTGTACCGGAAATATCTTTTTGTGTGACGAAATTTTCAAGATCGGAGACTTTTCCTTTCGTCTTATACACATTTAACTGTCGGTCATCACTGATGATTGCTACCCCCGCGCTATCATATCCACGATACTCCAGTCGCTTCAGCCCTTTTATAAGGATAGGGTAGGCTTTTCGTTTACCAATATAGCCTACTATTCCACACATATTATGATATTTTTATTTCGACTGCAAATATACACATTACAAATAACATAAAGACAACAAAAAGCATATTTATTTGACAGAAACGCATAAAAAAGTTGTAAACACATCAAAAAGTTAAATAATATATTATTTTTAGCTCAAAAAGAAACAAATTACAATTAACTCACCATTAACCTAAAAGAGCTAACAAATTAAAAGTAAATATCCTTCTTTTAATTACAAATTAGAAGAAGACAGGCTCTTCTTTTAATTTCGCGTTACAGAAAACTTGTATTTTACTGTCATTTTGAAATTAAACCACTAACTTTGCCGAACAAATTGACACTTCAATTAGGTATTATCATACAATAAAGCTAGTAAGAATGAAGAAACAAGAACTTTTTAACAACGTAACAGAAGGATCCCCTTACCAACGACAGCCCAAACAGATGGGCTTGTACAATGCGGCATACGAACACGATGCCTGCGGTGTTGGTATGCTGGTAAACATTCATGGAGAAAAGTCACACGACATTGTTGAGTCGGCTTTAAAGGTATTAGAGAACATGCGCCACCGCGGCGCCGAAGGTGCGGATAACAAAACCGGCGACGGTGCAGGTATCATGCTGCAAATTCCGCATGAGTTTATTTTATTGCAAGGTATTCCTGTACCCGAAAAAGGACGGTACGGCACAGGATTGCTATTTTTGCCGAAAAATGAGAAAGACCAGGCAGCCATTTTAAGTATCATTATTGAAGAAATTGAAAAAGAAGGACTCACATTGATGCATCTGCGCAATGTGCCCACCTGCCCTGAAATTCTAGGAGAATCTGCTTTGGCAAACGAACCTGACATCAAGCAGGTATTTATCACCGGATTTACAGAAACGGAAACGGCCGACCGGAAGTTATATCTGATCCGGAAAAGAATCGAGAATAAGGTCAGACTGTCATCCATTCCGACAAAGGACGATTTTTATGTTGTTTCGCTTTCTACAAAAAACATTATATATAAAGGTATGCTTTCGTCGTTGCAACTGCGCAACTACTATCCGGACCTGACGAATAGCTATTTTACCAGCGGACTGGCACTAGTGCACTCCCGTTTCAGTACCAACACATTCCCTACATGGGGATTGGCACAACCATTCCGCCTTCTGGCACACAACGGTGAAATCAACACAATCCGTGGTAACCGCGGATGGATGGAAGCCCGCGAAAGCGTACTCTCCACTCCTGCCTTAGGTAATATAAAAGAACTTCGCCCGATTATACAACCGGGCATGAGCGACAGTGCTTCCCTGGATAATGTACTGGAGTTCCTGGTGATGTCGGGATTGAGCCTGCCACACGCCATGGCTATGCTCGTGCCGGAATCTTTCAACGAAAAGAATCCCATCAGCGAGGATCTGAAATCATTCTACGAATACCACTCTATCCTGATGGAACCGTGGGACGGACCGGCTGCACTTCTCTTCAGTGACGGACGATTTGCCGGAGGTATGCTCGACCGCAACGGTCTGCGCCCTGCCCGTTATCTGATTACTAAAAACGATATGATGGTAGTGGCTTCGGAAGTCGGTGTGATGGATTTCGAACCGGGAGACATCAAAGAAAAAGGTCGCTTACAGCCCGGTAAGATTTTGTTGGTGGATACGGAAAAAGGTGAAATTTATTATGATGGCGAACTGAAAAAACAGTTGGCTGAAGCCAAACCTTACCGCACCTGGTTGTCTACGAACCGAATCGAACTGGATGAACTGAAGAGCGGACGCAAAGTACCTCATCATGTAGAAAACTACGACTGTATGCTTCGCACTTTCGGCTACTCCAAAGAGGATATTGAAAAACTGATTATGCCAATGGCAAGCACCGGAGCAGAACCGATCCATTCAATGGGTAATGATACTCCGTTAGCTGTACTTTCGGATAAGCCGCAATTGCTTTACAACTATTTCCGGCAGCAATTTGCACAAGTGACCAATCCTCCCATCGACCCGCTCCGCGAAGAACTGGTAATGTCATTGACAGAATACATCGGGGCAGTCGGCATGAACATTCTGACACCCAGCGAAAGTCATTGCAAAATGGTCCGCCTGAATCATCCGATTTTGAGCAACACACAACTGGATATTCTTTGTAATATCCGCTATAAAGGTTTCAAAACAGTCAAACTGCCCATGTTATTTGAAGCAGCGAAAGGGAAAGCCGGATTGCAGGAGGCACTGAACAGCCTCTGTAAAATGGCGGAAGAATCTGTGACGGAAGGCGTAAACTACATTGTCCTGACCGACCGTGACGTGGATATTACCCATGCCGCTATTCCTTCATTGCTGGCAGTAAGCGCCGTTCATCACCATCTGATTTCAGTCGGCAAACGTGTACAAACAGCATTGATTGTAGAAAGCGGTGAAATACGTGAGGTGATGCACGCTGCGTTATTACTGGGTTTCGGAGCAAGTGCCCTGAATCCTTACATGGCATTCGCTGTTCTCGACCGCTTGGTTAAAGACAGGGATATTCAGTTGGATTATGCCACTGCTGAAAAGAATTATATCAAATCCATCTGCAAAGGCTTGTTTAAAATCATGAGTAAAATGGGGATCTCTACCATCCGCTCTTATCGTGGTGCAAAGATCTTCGAAGCCGTCGGTTTGAGCGAAGAATTGAGTAAGACCTATTTCGGTGGACTCGGTTCGCCCATCGGAGGTATTCGCTTGGAAGAAATAGCCAGAGATGCCATTGCTTTCCATGAGGAAGGATTTTCAGAAATCAAAAATAGAAATGAAGGAACACAAAGTAATTCTCCATCTTCCACTTTCAACTTTCCATTATTAAAAAACAACGGTTTGTATGCCTTCCGTAAAGACGGAGAAGAGCATGCATGGAATCCGGAAACAATCAGTACGCTGCAATTGGCTACACGGATGGGGAGTTATAAGAAGTTTAAAGAATATACTCATTTGGTAGACGAAAAAGAGAAGCCTATTTTCCTTCGTGACTTTCTGGGATTCCGTCGTAATCCGATTTCGATCGATCAGGTAGAACCGGTGAAAAACATTCTGCATCGTTTCGTCACGGGGGCCATGTCTTTTGGTTCTATCAGCAAAGAGGCTCATGAGGCAATGGCTATTGCCATGAATAAAATTCACGGACGCAGTAATACCGGTGAAGGTGGCGAGGACGCTGCCCGTTTCCAACCGCTGCCCGATGGCAGTTCCTTACGAAGTGCAATCAAGCAGGTAGCTTCCGGACGTTTCGGTGTAACAGCAGAATATCTGGTTAATGCGGATGAGATTCAGATTAAGATAGCACAGGGGGCAAAGCCGGGTGAAGGCGGACAACTTCCGGGATTTAAAGTGAATGATGTGATTGCAAAAACACGCCATTCCATTCCGGGAATTTCACTGATTTCTCCCCCACCTCATCATGATATTTATTCGATTGAGGATTTGGCACAATTAATCTTCGATCTGAAAAATGTAAATCCACAGGCCAAAATCAGTGTGAAACTGGTAGCAGAAAGCGGCGTCGGTACAATTGCCGCCGGGGTGGCAAAAGCAAAGGCGGACCTGATTGTCATCTCCGGTGCTGAAGGGGGAACAGGTGCTTCTCCAGCTTCTTCTATCCGTTATGCGGGCATCTCACCGGAATTGGGATTGAGCGAGACACAACAAACATTGGTTTTGAACGGACTTCGTGGTCAAGTAGTTCTGCAAGCCGACGGACAACTGAAAACCGGACGTGACATCATCTTAATGGCGCTAATGGGTGCCGAAGAATATGGCTTCGCCACCTCGGCATTGATTGTATTAGGGTGTGTAATGATGCGCAAATGCCATCAGAATACTTGTCCGGTGGGAGTTGCCACACAGAATGAGGAATTACGTAAACGCTTTCATGGGCGTAGTGAATATTTGGTAAATTTCTTCACATTCCTGGCGCAGGAGGTCCGCGAGCATTTGGCCGAAATGGGATTCACCAGGATGGATGATATTATCGGGCGCACAGACTTGATCGAACGCAAATCCGTTGCCAACGACCCGAATCCGAAACATGCGTTAATCGACTTCACCAAATTGCTGGCACGCATTGATAACAACGCGGCTATCCGCCATGTCATCGATCAGGATCATGGTGTTTCTACTGTAAAGGATGTAACCCTCATTGATGCAGCACAGGAAGCTATTGAACATGAGAAAGAGATTTCTTTAGAATATACGATTGCCAATACAGACCGTGCAATAGGTGCGATGCTATCCGGAGTGATTGCCAAGAAATACGGTGCCAAAGGATTGCCGGAACATACGCTGAATGTGAAGTTCAAAGGCTCGGCAGGTCAGTCTTTCGGGGCTTTTCTCGTACCGGGAGTTAACTTTAAACTGGAAGGTGAAGCGAACGATTATCTGGGTAAAGGATTGAGCGGCGGACGCATCTCCGTATTGCCCCCTATCCGCAGCAACTTCGAAGCCGAAAAGAATACAATTGCTGGTAATACCTTGCTTTATGGAGCAACAAGCGGTGAAGTATATATCAACGGTCGTGTAGGAGAACGTTTCGCAGTTCGTAACTCCGGTGCAGTTGCCGTAGTGGAAGGTGTAGGCGACCATTGTTGCGAATACATGACGGGAGGTCGTGTGGTAGTCCTCGGACAAACCGGACGTAACTTTGCAGCCGGTATGAGTGGCGGTGTGGCTTACGTATGGAACAAGGATGGCAACTTCGATTATTTCTGCAACATGGAAATGGTGGAACTGTCACTCATCGAAGAAGCCAGCTACCGGAAGGAGCTACACGAACTAATCCGCCAACATTATCTGTACACAGGCTCAAAACTAGCCCGTACCATGCTTGACAACTGGAATCATTATGCAGAACAGTTCATCCAAGTAGTACCCATCGAATACAAAAAAGTATTGCAGGAGGAACAGATGAGAAAATTACAACAAAAAATTGCAGACATGCAAAGAGACTATTAGATTTACAATTTGACTATTTACAATTTACTATTTGAATGTATAGTCTGTAAATAGTCAAATAGCAAATGACAAGATAGTCTAAAAATAGTAAATAGTAAATCGTCAAATAGTAAATAACAAGATGGGAGATCCTAAAGCATTTCTAAATATACCTCGACAAGAGGCGGGATACCGCCCTGTAAACGAGCGAATCGCTGACTATAGTCAGGTAGAACAGACTTTGAATACAAACAGCCGTAAATTGCAGGCGTCACGCTGTATGGATTGCGGCGTACCTTTCTGTCATTGGGCATGCCCGATAGGAAATAAACAACCGGAATGGCAGGATGCATTATACAGGGGAAAATGGAAGGAGGCATACGAAGTATTGTCGTCTACTTGCGATTTTCCGGAATTTACGGGACGTATTTGTCCTGCTCTTTGCGAGAAATCGTGTGTGTTGAAACTTTCCTGCGATCAGCCGGTGACTATTCGCGAGAATGAAGCAGCTATCGTGGAAGCGGCTTTTCGTGAAGGATATATACAGGTAAAGACGCCGAGAAGAAACGGAAAGAAAGTGGCGGTGATTGGTGCGGGTCCTGCCGGATTGGTAGTGGCTAATCAGCTGAATTTAAAAGGATATAGCGTTACTTTATTCGATAAGGATGAAGCGCCCGGAGGGTTATTACGGTTCGGTATTCCTAATTTCAAACTGGATAAGAATGTAATTGACCGACGGATGAAGATATTGGCTGCAGAAGGAATACTGTTTGAAATGGGAGTAGAAATAGACGTCAATCATTTGCCGGAAGGATTCGACGCTTACTGCATCTGTACCGGAACGCCGACTGCACGTGATTTGAATATTACGGGACGTGAACTGAAAGGCATCCATTTCGCACTTGAAATGCTGGCACAGCAGAACAGGATTCTGGCAGGACAGACTTTCCCAAAAGATAAATTGGTGAATGCCAAAGGCAAAAAAGTACTTGTGATAGGTGGCGGAGATACCGGTTCCGACTGCATCGGAACCAGTGTGAGACAGGGAGCCGTCAGTGTCACTCAAATCGAAATCATGCCGAAACCTCCTGTCGGCTACAATCCGGCTACTCCTTGGCCACAATGGCCGGCAGTCTTCAAAACGACTTCCAGCCATGAAGAAGGTTGTACACGCCGCTGGTGCCTGGCTTCCAATCAGTTCCTCGGAAAGAATGGAAAAGTGACAGGTGTAGAAGTGGAAGAAGTGGAATGGATTCCGGCAGCAGATGGCGGACGTCCCACGATGAAACCAACAGGGAAGAAGGAAGTCATCGAAGCTGATATGGTATTATTGGCGATGGGATTCCTGAAACCGGAGCAACCGAAATTTGCAAAGAATGTATTCCTAGCCGGTGATGCCGAGACTGGCGCCAGCCTGGTGGTACGCGCCATGGCGGGAGGACGAAAGGCTGCTGCGGAAATAGATGCTTATCTAATACAATAAGTTTTGCAACAGTGTACAACAAGAAGCTCGATTACTATTATCGGTTCGTTCCATATCTGTGGAACTAAAGGATAACAGATATGGAACTAAAGGGAAACAGTTGTGGAACTAAACGATAACAATTATGGAACGAATTAAGAATAGCTAATCAGCTTCTTAGAAATAGCGAATAAACAATCAACAGATTACATTACCCCCTCTAAAAATTAAAGTTATGTGTGGAATAGCAGGTATACTCAACATCAAAGTTCAAACGAAAGAACTAAGAGATAAAGCACTGAAAATGGCCCAGAAGATCCGTCATCGCGGACCGGACTGGAGCGGAATCTATGTAGGCGGAAGTGCCATCCTGGCACACGAACGTCTTTCTATTGTCGACCCGCAGAGTGGCGGGCAGCCGTTATACTCTCCCGATCGTAAACAGGTGCTCGCCGTCAACGGTGAGATTTACAATCACCGTGATATTCGCGCTAAATATGCGGGAAAATATAACTTTCAGACCGGAAGTGACTGTGAGGTAATTCTTGCCCTTTACAAAGATAAAGGCATCCATTTTTTGGAAGATATCAGCGGTATCTTCGCTTTCGTGCTTTATGATGAGGAAAAGGATGAATTTCTGATTGCCCGCGATCCGATAGGGGTTATTCCTTTATATATAGGAAAAGATAAAGAGGGAAAAATCTACTTCGGCAGCGAGTTGAAAGCTCTCGAAGGATTTTGTGACGAATATGAAGTATTCCTTCCCGGACATTATTTCTATAGCAAAGAGGGAAAAATGAAACGTTGGTATTCGCGCGGCTGGACAGAATATGAAACCGTCAAAGAGAATGATGCACAAACCGAGGATGTGAAAGTGGCATTGGAAGAGGCTGTGCACCGCCAGTTAATGAGTGACGTACCGTATGGAGTGTTGCTTTCGGGCGGGTTGGATAGTTCCGTTATCTCTGCCATTGCCAAAAAATATGCGGCAAAACGTATAGAAACAGACGGTGCAAGCGATGCGTGGTGGCCTCAACTCCACTCTTTCGCCATCGGTCTAAAGGGTGCGCCCGATTTGATTAAAGCGCGTGAAGTAGCCGAATATATCGGTACCGTCCATCATGAGATCAACTACACCGTTCAGGAAGGTCTGGATGCTGTTCGCGATGTAATTTATTTCATCGAGACGTATGATGTAACTACTGTACGCGCTTCCACTCCCATGTATTTATTGGCGCGTGTCATCAAATCAATGGGGATCAAAATGGTGTTGAGCGGTGAAGGTGCTGATGAAGTTTTCGGGGGGTATCTGTATTTCCACAAGGCCCCTACTCCACAGGCATTTCACGAAGAAACAGTACGTAAACTTTCAAAGTTGCACATGTACGATTGCCTCCGTGCCAATAAAAGTTTGTCAGCATGGGGAGTAGAAGGACGCGTCCCTTTCCTTGATAAAGAATTTCTCGACGTGGCAATGAACCTGAACCCGAAAGCTAAAATGTGCCCCGGAAAAAACATCGAGAAACGAATTGTTCGCGAAGCCTTTGCCGATATGTTACCGGAAAGTGTGGCTTGGAGACAGAAAGAGCAGTTCAGTGACGGTGTAGGATATTCATGGATTGACACATTGAGAGAGATCACAGCAGCTGCCGTGAGCGATGAGCAAATGGAACATGCTGCCGAACGTTTCCCGATCAATACGCCACAAAACAAAGAAGAGTACTACTATCGTAGCATTTTCGAAGAGCATTTCCCCAGTGAAAGCGCAGCACGCACCGTCCCCAGCGTTCCGAGTGTAGCCTGCTCCACAGCAGAAGCTCTGGCATGGGATATTGCTTTCAGGAATCTGAATGAACCTAGTGGACGTGCAGTGAAAGGAATACATGAAGAGGCCTATACCTGATTAATAAAAGAGTGACAAACTCCTTTTGTGCAAACTATCAGACGTGTCCGGAGAATGTTTTTATGACAGACAGTCTTATTTTTGACACTCTTTTGTAGCATTTCTATTCTAAAATCCCAAGGATTAACGCAGATTAGCATATTATCGGCTGATTTGCGTTATCTTTTTTATAATTTTGAGGCCAAACCCAATTAAATCTATCAAACTTTTAAAAGATCAAACAAATGAATTTAAAAAAAATGATGATGGCTTCTGCCCTTCTAATGGCTGCTTGTTGTATGCAGGCACAGACAAAAGTGATAGCTCACCGCGGTTTCTGGAAAACTCCGGGATCATCGCAGAACAGTATTTCATCACTTCTAAAAGCAGATTCCATCGGTTGTTACGGTTCAGAATTTGACGTATGGATCGCGAAGGATAACAAGCTGGTGGTTAACCATGATCCTGTATATAAGATGAGGCCGATGGAATATTCCAAAGGTGATGCACTGACCGGACTTAAATTATCCAACGGAGAAAACTTACCCAGCCTGGAACAGTATCTGGAAACCGGAAAAAACTGTAAAACCCAATTGATTCTCGAACTGAAAGCACATAGCAACAAGAAACGTGAGACTAAAGCGGTGCAAGGAATCATTGCCATGGTGAAGAAAATGGGACTGGAAAACCGTATGGAATATATCACGTTCTCTCTACATGCCATGAAAGAGTTTATCCGTTTGGCTCCTGCCGGTACTCCGGTATATTACCTTAACGGAGAATTGTCTCCCAAAGAGCTGAAAGAACTTGGTGCTGCCGGTCTGGACTATCACATGGGAGTGATCAAGAAACACCCCGAATGGATCAAAGAAGCTCACGACCTCGGCTTGAAAGTCAACGTATGGACAGTAGACGAAGTAGAAGATATGAAATGGCTGATCGAACAAAAGGTAGATTTCATCACCACTAACGAACCGGTCATCTTACAAGAAGAACTTAAAAAGCTTCAATAAGAAAAAATATTCACATATTAAAGAATTTAATATCTGGCTTTAAGGAAACGGAATCTTCCTTTAAAAGAAACAGATTGTTTCTCGGTGTCAAACGGGTGTTTCCTTTAAAAGGAAACACCCGTTTCTTTAAATGAAAAAATGCTCTTCTATAATACTCTTAATACCAACACTTTAGAAATATCAATCTTTTAACGAAAAAAGAAAAGAGTCCTTTTTATGAATACCAATAAAAGATTACAGACAATTCATTGAAAATCATCCAATACCTCTTTTAATTCTTCTACCGTAAGCTCTCCTACCTGCCTCCAAAGTTCATGCCCCTTATGCAATAGAAGGAAAGCCGGTACTGTTTCTACATTATGAGCATCAGCAATTGCTCTATTCTCTTCTGCATTCACTCTAATCAATTCCACAGTTCTCTTTTCGTAAGTTCGAAGCACAGGCCCTATCCACTCATAATGAGGGGACCAATCGGCATAGAACACCACCAACACCAGATGGTTGGTTTTAACTGCTGTTTCTAATTGTTTCTCTATATTCATATCGCTACGTTTTTATATTAATGATAGTGCTAAAACAATGAATACAGAAAAAGGTTCTTCAAAACACTCCGCGAACAATATGATAGAAAAATAAGGATTTTCACTTTCATATCGTCAAAAGAAAAAAGATATATTTCTTGTTTTTATAACTGGTTTTATGGATTATCAGGACTAAATATTCTTCATATATTATGAAAGAATATACAAAGCAATTCGTTCAAATAACAGTTTATTAATATATGAATATATATAATTCCAAATTATAACTAAACATAGCCGTATGAAAGGCAATTATAAGTTCACAGAAAATTAATAGAGATTAGACATACTTTTCAATAAAATATAAAGCAAAAAGTCATATCTTTGCATTGTAATAAAACAAAAGGATACAACAACCAATAAATAGCAATCAAAATGACAACAAGAATTAAGTTCACCAAAATGCATGGAGCAGGAAATGACTACATATATGTAGACACGACCAGATATCCGATAGCAGACCCTGAAAAGAAGGCAATCGAATGGAGCAAGTTTCATACAGGAATCGGAAGCGATGGACTAATATTGATTGGTGTCTCTGATAAAGCGGATTTCAGTATGCGTATTTTCAATGCCGACGGTTCGGAAGCAATGATGTGTGGCAATGGTAGCCGCTGCGTAGGCAAATATGTATATGAATACGGATTGACTGATAAAACAGAAATAACTTTGGATACACTATCGGGAATTAAAATTCTGAAATTGCAGGTAGAAGGAAAAACAGTCAGTACAGTCACCGTAGATATGGGCAGTCCGCAAGAAACAGGAGAGATTGATTGGGGAAAGAAATATCCTTTCCAATCTACTAAAGTATCAATGGGTAATCCTCATCTCGTCACATTTGTTGATGACATCACCCGAATTAATCTGCCGGAAATCGGTCCTGAACTGGAGAATCATCCTCTCTTTCCCGACAGAACGAATGTAGAGTTTGCACAGATCGTCGGTAAAGACACCATACGGATGAGAGTGTGGGAAAGAGGATCGGGAATTACTCAAGCTTGCGGAACAGGTGCCTGCGCCACAGCAGTAGCCGCCTTCATCAACGGACTTGCAGGAAGAAAAAGTGATGTGATAATGGATGGAGGGACAGTTACCATCGAATGGGATGAAACCTCCGGACATATATTAATGACCGGACCGGCAACCAAGGTTTTCGATGGGGAAATTGTTGAAGAAGTTGAGAGTTGAGAATGGAGAGTTGAGAATGAATAGTAATAGAAACTTAAAACAATAACAAGATGGCATTAGTAAACGAGCATTTTTTAAAATTACCGGGAAGTTATTTATTCTCGGATATAGCGAAAAAGGTAAATACTTTCAGGATAACGCATCCCAAACAGGACATCATCCGGCTAGGTATCGGCGACGTTACGCAGCCACTTCCTCCAGCCTGTATAGAAGCAATGCATAAAGCGGTAGAAGAACTGGCCGGCAAAGATACATTCCGCGGATATGGTCCTGAACAGGGATATGATTTTCTGATTGAAGCAATCATAAAGAACGATTTCGCTCCACGCGGGATTCATTTCTCGGCATCCGAGATTTTTGTCAGTGACGGGGCTAAAAGCGATACCGGAAATATAGGTGATATTCTTCGCCACGACAATAGCGTAGGTGTTACAGATCCCATTTATCCGGTTTACATAGACAGTAACGTTATGTGCGGACGCGCCGGAGTATTGGAAGAAGAAACGGGTAAATGGAGCAACGTTACTTATATGCCTTGCACAAGTGAGAACAACTTTATCCCGGAAATTCCGGACAAACGGATAGACATCGTTTATCTCTGTTATCCGAACAACCCGACAGGGACCACCTTAACCAAACCGGAACTGAAAAAGTGGGTGGATTATGCCTTGGCAAACGATACACTGATTCTGTTCGATGCCGCTTACGAGGCATATATCCAGGACGAGAATGTCCCCCACTCTATCTATGAGATTAAGGGAGCTAAAAAGTGCGCGATTGAATTCCGTAGTTTTTCAAAAACGGCAGGATTTACAGGAGTACGCTGCGGATATACCGTGGTTCCGAAAGAGCTCACTGCCGCCACTCTGGAAGGCGATCGCATACCACTCAACAGATTATGGAACCGTCGCCAGTGTACTAAGTTTAACGGCACTTCTTATATTACCCAACGGGCAGCAGAAGCCGTTTACAGTGCAGAAGGCAAGGCACAGATTAAGAAAACAATCGACTATTATATGACCAACGCAAAAATCATGAAGGAAGGCTTGGAAACCACAGGACTGAAAGTATACGGCGGCGTCAACGCTCCCTACTTGTGGGTGAAAACTCCGAACGGACTTTCTTCATGGCGATTCTTCGAACAGATGTTGTATGAAGCCAATGTGGTCGGTACTCCCGGTGTAGGCTTCGGCCCAAGCGGTGAAGGGTATATCCGTTTAACTGCATTCGGCGAACGCAACGACTGTATCGAAGCGATGAGAAGAATAAAGAACTGGCTCTGATTGAATGAATAATGGATAGCGGGAAATAGAAAGTTCAACATGCCCCCATTAAACGAACATCATCATTCCTGCAGGATCAGTTATCCATAATCAGTTATCTATAAAAAACGATAGTATTTTGCGCGCTACTATATAACAAATGGACCGTACATCCACATTTTTCTAACTTTTAAAGGTAAAAAGACGATGAAAACGACGATTAACAACAAATTGGGGGTAATAACAGTAGCATTATTACTGTCAGGACTTGTCCCGTCTACAATGATGGCACAAGATAAGGTAGAAGCTTCCGTTGGGGCAGATTTGGTAAGTGGTTACATCTGGCGCGGTCAGAATTTAGGCGGAGTTAGCGTCCAGCCTTCACTGGGAATCTCTTACAAAGGTTTATCACTCGGAGCATGGGGATCAGTGGGAATTGAATCCAAAGATGCAAAAGAGTTTGATTTAACTCTCGGTTATTCAATTGGTGGATTTAGTGTTTCAATAACGGATTATTGGTTTGATAAAACATATACAGGGGATGTAGACGAATACGGAAAGGAGATTTATACAACCAATAAATATTTCCAATATGGAGCCTATTCTACAGCACATGTATTTGAAGCACAAGTGGGATATGATTTCGGTCCGCTAGCCGTCAACTGGTACACAAACTTTGCAGGTGCCGACGGTGTGAAAGAAAACGGCAAAAGAGCTTATTCTTCTTACCTCGCACTTAGCGCACCTTTCAAATTGGGAGGTCTCGACTGGACAGTAGATTTAGGTATGGTTCCCTGGGAAACAACTTTTTATAATGGCTATACCAGTGGATTCTGCGTAACAGACATCAGTCTCGGAGCATCCAAGGAGATTAAAATCACAGATTCCTTCTCCGTACCGACATTTGCCAAAGTAACAGTGAACCCACGCACTGAAGGAGCCTACTTTGCTTTCGGACTAAGTTTTTAAGAGAGAGAATTTACAATACAAAGAGCGTATAGGGATTAGAAAAGGTAGTTAGAGTTTAGATTTTATCGGTTTGTTGTATGGTAACCTGCTATGGCTGCCGCTGCCCTATACCTCTTTCTTTTACAGGACACACTAATATTTAAGGTATATGAAAAAGATTGAAGCTATCATCCGTAAAACCAAATTCGAGGACGTAAAAGACGCCCTACTCGAAGCGGACATCGAATGGTTCTCTTATTACGATGTAAGAGGCATTGGAAAAGCACGGCAAGGACGTATCTACCGTGGCGTAGTTTATGACACCAGCACCATTGAACGAATTTTGATCTCTATTGTCGTGCGCGACAAGAATACCGAGAAAACAGTGCAGGCTATCATCAAAGCTGCACAGACCGGAGAAATCGGTGACGGACGTATTTTCGTCATTCCTATCGAAGACGCTATCCGCATACGCACTGCCGAACGTGGTGACATAGCCCTCTACAATGCAGAACAAGAACGTTAAATAAGATTATACTATTATGGATACAAAATATAAAAGCCATAGCTTCGTAAAGCTGTGGATAGCCACTACTATATTCATTTTGTGCTGTTTTACTACTGATATGTCGGCACAAAACACGGCCGCTGCCGATACAGTTGCAGCAGTTACAGAAACAATTACCGAAGTCGTTACCGCTCCTGCCGAAGAAGCATCAGCAGCTCCCGATACGGTTGGTGAATTAGCTCTTGGATTGAATACTGTATGGATGTTGCTTGCAGCAATGCTCGTATTCTTCATGCAGCCGGGATTTGCATTAGTAGAAGCAGGTTTTACCAGAGTGAAAAATACTGCCAACATTCTGATGAAGAACTTTGTAGACTTCATGTTCGGCTCTTTACTATACTGGTTTATCGGTTTCGGATTGATGTTCGGTGCAGGCGGATTCATCGGAATGCCCCACTTCTTCGACCTTTCTTTCATTGATAATGGTCTGCCAACCGAAGGATTCCTCATATTCCAAACCGTATTTTGTGCGACAGCAGCTACAATTGTATCAGGAGCCATGGCAGAACGCACAAAATTCTCCATGTATATCGTCTACACCATCTTTATCAGTGTACTGATTTATCCGATATCCGGTCACTGGACATGGGGCGGAGGCTGGTTGATGAACGGTGAAGAAGGTTCTTTCATGATGAGTCTCTTCGGAACCACCTTCCATGACTTTGCCGGTTCTACGGTCGTTCACTCTGTAGGTGGATGGATTGCTTTGGTAGGTGCCGCCATTCTTGGCCCTCGTATCGGTAAATATGGTAAAGACGGCAAATCAAAAGCTATCCCAGGCCATAGCCTGACTATTGCCGCACTAGGCGTATTCATTCTTTGGTTCGGATGGTTCGGGTTCAACCCCGGTTCTCAATTGGCAGCAGCAACCGAAGCCGATGCTATCGCCATCTCCCACGTATTCCTGACAACGAATCTGGCAGCTTGTGCCGGTGGTTTCTTCGCTCTGTTAGTGAGCTGGATGAAATATGGAAAACCTTCCCTGTCATTGACACTGAATGGTATCTTGGCAGGGCTGGTAGGCATCACAGCAGGATGTGACGCAGTATCTCCTGCAGGAGCAGCCTTAATAGGTGCAATATGTGGTGTTGTAATGATATTCTCCGTTGACTTCATTGACAAGGTTTTAAAAATAGACGATCCGGTAGGTGCATCTTCTGTACATGGTGTTTGTGGCTTTTTAGGAACTATTCTTACAGGTTTGTTCTCCACCAGTGAAGGTTTATTCTATGGCTACGGTTTCGGATTCCTCGGTGCACAAATATTTGGAGCATTGGTAGTAGGTGCATGGGCAGCAGGCATGGGATTCATCATTTTCAAAACGCTTGATAAGATTCACGGACTTCGCGTTCCGGCACGTATCGAAGAAGAAGGTCTTGATATTTACGAACACGGAGAATCGGCTTACAACTAATTTAGTGATGAACGGTTTAGTGATTAGTGAAAGACAGCTACGCACAACTTACTACTAATCACTACCCCGCTAATCACAGAAAAAACTTCCGGACAGGTTTGATCGCCTTTCCGGGAACCACATAACAAAGTAATTATTTACTCTAACATATTTAACAACAAATCAAATCAGGTATTATGTCAAAACTTAGATTCAGAGTAGTAGAGACAGCTTTCAAAAAGAAAGCTGTTGAGGTAGCAACACCTGCCGAACGTCCTTCGGAGTATTTCGCCAAGTATGTATTCAACAAGGAGAAAATGTTCAAATACCTTCCCAGCAAGGTATACAATGCACTGATTGACGCCATTGACAACGGTGCTCCGCTAGATCGCAGTATTGCCGACGAAGTAGCTGCCGGCATGAAGAAATGGGCCATCGAAATGGGTGTTACTCATTATACGCACTGGTTCGCACCGCTGACCGAAGGCACAGCTGAAAAACATGATGCTTTCGTTGAACATGATGGCAAAGGCGGTATGATGGAAGAATTTACTGGTAAACTGCTCGTACAGCAGGAGCCGGATGCTTCTTCTTTCCCGAATGGCGGTATCCGTAACACATTCGAAGCCCGTGGTTACAGCGCATGGGACCCCTCATCACCTGCTTTCATTGTAGATGATACGCTTTGCATCCCGACTGTGTTTATTGCATATACCGGCGAAGCTCTTGACTATAAGGCTCCCTTGCTGAAAGCATTGCGTGCCGTAGATAAGGCTGCCGTAGACGTATGTCGTTACTTCAACCCGGAAGTGAAAAAAGTAGTTGCTTACTTGGGCTGGGAACAGGAGTACTTCCTCGTAGACGAAGGATTGTATGCCGCACGTCCGGACTTGCTAATGACCGGTCGTACTTTGATGGGACATGACAGTGCCAAAAACCAACAGTTGGAGGACCACTACTTCGGTGCTATCCCCACCCGCGTAGCCGCTTTCATGAAGGATCTCGAAATTGAAGCGTTAAAGCTGGGTATTCCTGTTAAGACCCGTCACAACGAGGTTGCCCCGAACCAGTTCGAGTTAGCCCCCATCTTTGAAGAGTGTAACCTTGCTAACGACCATAACTTGCTGATTATGTCATTGATGCGTAAGGTTAGTCGCCGTCATGGTTTCCGCGTACTGCTTCATGAAAAACCTTTTAAGGGCGTCAACGGATCGGGCAAACACAACAACTGGTCGCTGGGAACTGACACGGGCATTTTATTAATGGGACCGGGTAAGACTCCGGAAGATAACCTGCGTTTTGTTACTTTCGTCGTAAACACATTGATGGCAGTTTATCATCATAACGGATTGTTGAAAGCTTCTATCTCCAGCGCTACCAACGCCCACCGTCTGGGAGCTAATGAGGCACCTCCTGCCATCATCTCCTCTTTCCTAGGGAAGCAATTGTCGCAGGTATTGGATCACATTGAAAACAGTACGAAAGATGATTTGATTAGTCTTAGCGGCAAACAGGGAATGAAGTTGGATATTCCGCAGATTCCCGAATTGTTGATTGATAATACTGACCGTAACCGTACCTCTCCTTTTGCTTTCACCGGAAACCGTTTTGAGTTCCGTGCCGTAGGTTCCGAGGCAAACTGTGCGTCTGCCATGATTGCATTGAACTCTGCCGTAGCAGACCAATTGGTGAAGTTTAAGAAAGATGTGGATGCTTTGATTGAAAAAGGAGAACCTAAAGTGTCTGCCATTCTCGAAATTATCCGTGGATATATCAAGGAATGTAAAGCGATTCATTTTGACGGCAATGGTTACAGCGACGAATGGAAGAAAGAAGCAGCCCGCCGTGGACTGGATTGCGAAACCAGTGTTCCTGTTATCTTCGATAACTACCTGAAACCGGAAACCATTGCCATGTTCGAAGCTACCGGTGTAATGACAAAGAAAGAACTGGAAGCCCGCAACGAAGTGAAATGGGAAACGTATACGAAGAAGATTCAGATCGAGGCGCGTGTATTGGGTGATTTGGCTATGAACCATATCATTCCGGTGGCCACTCAATATCAAACGGATTTAATTAATAATGTCTATAAGATGCAATCTCTTTTCCCGGCAGAAAAGGCAGCGAAATTGTCTGCTAAAAACCTGGAACTTATTGAAGAGATTGCCGACCGCACAGCCTTCATCAAGGAACATGTAGATGCAATGATTGAAGCTCGTAAGGTTGCGAACAAGATAGAAAGCGAACGGGAAAAAGCCATTGCCTACCACGACACGATCGTTCCGGCACTGGAAGAAATCCGCTACCACATCGATAAGTTGGAACTCATTGTTGACAACCAGATGTGGACGCTTCCGAAATACAGGGAACTGTTATTTGTGAGATAGAAAAAAAGAACGGTGAACGATAAACGGTGAACGGCGAACAAGTTGTATTGCAACGCATTTACCGTTTACCACTCACAGTTCACCGTTATGAAATTATCTATTTCTTTTGTTGGTTGTTTTAAGTTTGCGGGGAGGGGTGCTGTGAAGCAGTCCTCTTCTTTTTTATTCGATTATCTTTGCATCCTCAATATCATCATCGTCATGTACTACCGGAGTCTTCGGACGACAGCGGTCAAACTTGAACCAGTTGATTAATTCGGTAAGCGAATAAACCAAACTACTCACACCAATAATTATAAATGCAGTATTACGTGCTCCTGTCGGATTAAACAAAGCGATGATACCTGCAATAAGAATCAATGAAGGAACCAGGTAAAACGCTCCCGGAACAGGCATCCACCGACGTGCCATCGATAAAGAAGCAATCTGTTGCACTCCTCCCATTATCAGGATAAATCCCAATAAAAACATCAGAACATCTGCAAAGAATTCAGGCATCACAATCAGCCAAAGTCCAAATAATAAACTGCCGATTCCTTCTATCGGGAAACGGGGAGCCGCCTCACCTTCCTGTCTTTTCCGGCCGAAATAGCCAAAAAGGCTGATAACACCGGGAATTAAAAAGGCAACACCAACTGTAATGACAATATAGCTGGCAGCCGCATTTGGCCAAATCACGAGTACCAATCCTATCACAAGTGCAAAGAGAATACGAATAAGGGAATAATTCATTGTTTTCATAAATTCTATATTTTTTAACCGAGTCTGTTCCAATACTTTTGCGAATATAAGTGTTTCTACTGATATATAAAAATAACAAATAAACATTGTAATAAGTTCGTAATAATATCGTTATGACGATTACATCCCACATTGATATTTTTGCAGAAAATTTAAACAGTTCTCTTTCAGTATGAAACAAAGTAAAATAAAAAAGATCACTGCAAGATATATATGAAACATTGAAAGCTCTCTACCGAACAGCGTATCAAGCAATATAAGTTGAAACCGGACCGGGCCGATGTTATTGTACCTGCTGCTGAAATATTTCTCGAGATAGCTACTCATATAAAAGCCACCGGAATTATTGTACCTACCATCAGACTGTTCGACGGTATCATCAATAGTCTGTACACGCAAAATATGAACAAGGTTTAATTCTCTACAATCTTGATGCATCAATACAAAAAGCTCCTGATACTAGTGTATATTCAAACTTTGTATCGGGAGTTTTTGTCTCATCTTGCTATAATGTACAGATTCGTCCTTAAAGAGGTAAATATTCAAATTTTGTTCTCTATATTTGTGCAACTATATATTTGATAAGATGGATATAAAACTTAGAATTGAGCAACCTTCGGATTATAATGAAACCGAAAATGTCACACGGGAAGCCTTTTGGAATCATTTTTCTCCGGGGTGTGACGAACATTATCTGCTCCATATCATGCGTAACCATCCCAAATTTGTACCGGAACTCGATATTGTTGCAGAACTTAATGGCAAGATTGTCGGCAATGTGGTCTGCCTTAAATCATTTATCATGGCAGATGACGGTAACCAATATGAAGTATTGAGTCTGGGGCCTATTTCTGTTCTTCCCGAATATCAACAGAAAGGTATTGGAGGAAAAATGATTGCGCTGACCAAAGAACGAGCTTTCGATATGGGATTTCGTGCCATTTTACTTTGCGGTGATCCGGATTATTACCTCCGGCAAAGATTCATTCCTGCTGAAACATTAGGGATTCGCACCGAAGATAATATGTATGCCACAGCTCTTCATGTTTATGAATTATATGATAATGCTTTAGCCAACGCTAAAGGACGTTACATAGAAGATGAAATATATCAGGTCGATAAATCAGCTGCTAATGAGTTCGATAAGCGATTCCCTCCAAAGGAAATTATAGTTGGCACTCCGTCACAAAAGCGGTTCGATCAGATAGTAGTGATGCGGAGAAAAGCGATTTAAGTTTATTCAACCTTAAATCGCTTGATTTGTACATTACGGAAGTTCTATCGTGCTATGCCATCAAGCAACTATTATTCAACATAGCTACTATTCTTTGTCTCTTCATAGTTACAAAGCATTAAAATATATAATTGTAACAGAGAGAAAAAATGCCTTAACAATTGATGAAACCTATCTTATAGAAACTATAGTTTACAAAAAGTCACCATTGACACTTTGTAATTCTTAATCTACCAGGAATCGTTTCTTTCCTCCCTTTTATTGGAATAAAGAGTTTCTGCCACTGTAGAGGAATTTGCTCAAATCGTTATTCTATAATCAGGCACGATATATACACTTTTTGATACATCATCAAAACATTTACCACCAAAGAGAGATTATCTATACCAATAAAGTTTCCTTTTATTCTTTTCTATTTATCATTATCAAAGACCGAAATAGAAAAATCAATGGAAGGAAAGTAGAAAATACTAACAATATTTACGACATAGCGACACTATCCCAATGGTTTGCTTACTCTATCCATAGCTTTTGGTGACATTATCCGCATCTTTTGCTTACTTTATCCTTATGTTTTTCACAAATATAACGATGCTTTTCCGATAAAAACACGGTGCTTTTGTACAAAACAAGCAAAATTTTCAGCATTTTAAAGGTTTTTGCTTGCTAACAGAGAAAAATAACAAAACATGTGAGATAGCAAAATCCCTGATTACACAAACAATCGTCAGTATAATCAGGGATTCTAAAACTTTATGTAAAAAGTGTAGAGATGACGAAAAGTTTAGTACTGAATCACCTTGTCACTACTAACAGTCTTATACCAATCTGTGGTTGAGCTCTGATCGTGTGCCCAATCTGCAAATTTAGAATATGCATTCGTTATCACTGTTGTTTCTGTTGGATAAGCAAATTTATCAGGAACACAAAGAGCCCAAATATTATTAACTGCCTTGATTACTTCGAGCACTTCATTATCTGCCAATTGCCCATTCGCCGTAGCCGAATTAAAATGAGTCAAATGGATTTCCGTTCTCTTTTGACCTATCCCCTGATAAGCAATGAAGAAGTCTAAGCCATCTGTCACACTAGGGACAGATATTGCATTCTTAAGTTTGACGTTCACTTCAAGAGTGTATATATCTGTAAGAGGGGTACTAGCATTCCCTGTATTCAACATGAGACGTTGTGCTCCTGTATATCCATATATAATGTGCGTCTCCTAAATGCGCTGTCACTGTACCATTTTCAATCGCTACCGGTTGAACCAGATAGCGTTTGTGCTCATCTATGCGTGCAACAAACACCTTATCAAGCGCTGTTGCACAATCCATCACCACATTCAAAGTCGTACTTTGATTGACAGTTCCTTCCGCTAAGAGTTTTGCTGTACTTCCCGGACTTAATGGATCGGCATCAAATATTTGTATCTTATAATCTACTCCCTGATCTCCATTAACTGACACACACGCTATCACACTTCGTGACACTGTCCAATCACCATCAAGATCGATGTTTTTTACAGGAAAAGTTTCTTCGTAAATTTGCTTCAGTTGATCTGCATCAAACAGATTTTTCTCATTATCAACACAACTGATAAAACTGATGGAAGACGCCAACAACGAGAAAGTGAATACTTTTGCAATGTTCTGTTTCATAATCTTTTAATGCTTTAGTTTGTTTTATTTGCGAAAAACATAAATCACTACTAATCAATAATCAGCAATGACGCACAAAGATAATTGTATTTATAAACATTATACAGATTACATTGCATTTTCCGATTTGCAGTTAACATCTTTTAAAACGCCTCACTCTAATTATTTATATTAGAAGACAGTTAGTTATATCGTTGAATATTAAAATTTTAATACTATTTATTCAATAGTATACAGCAAAAAAAGAGTTGCATGGAAATATGCAACTCTTCATAAAAAGACAAAGATTCAGCGCTACAAATCTCTATTTCTTTCATCTCCCCCACTGACAAGATAAAAATCAAAGACTAAAAGGGGAAAATCAATGGCAATACAAAAATCATCACGATTCCCATAATAATCTGCAATGGCAATCCTACTTTTACATAATCTATAAAGGTATATTGTCCGGCAGGCATCACCAAGGCATTAGGCGGCGTAGAGAACGGAGAAGCAAAACACATACTTGCACCTACCGTCACGGCAAACAGGAAAGGAACCGGACTGACTCCAATCTGTATGGCACTTTGCAAAGCAATCGGAGCAAGCAAAACAGCGGTAGCCGTATTACTAATAAACATCGTCATCAACGAAGTCGTAAAATAAATACCTGCCATCAATGCAATCGGTCCATATGATCCCAAACCGTTCACCAATGTATTGGAAATATATTCCGAAGCTCCCGTTTTCTCCAATGCCAGAGACATAGGGAGCATGGCAGCAATCAATACAATACTTTCCCAATTGATCGTTTTATAAGCCGCTTCCACATTGCGGAAACATCCCGTAAGCACCATCAATATACCCGCTATCATAACGGCTGTAACCGGAGCTACCGGAATGAAATCAAAAACCATCATTGCCACCATTAACACCATAATAGCAGCTGCTACCGGAGCTTTATAATCTAACGTAACTTTAGCCGCTTCCGCCAAAGGTTGTCCCAAAACAACCCAATCAGCATCTTCCTTGCTAAGACGGGCTATATTATTCCATGTTCCTTGCACCAAAAGCACGTCACCACTATGAATACGCTCATTCCCCAAATCTTGCAATAAATATTCCTTTTTACGACGAACCCCCAATACGTTCACATTAAACTTATCACGGAAACCAGCTGCTTTAATTGTCTGGTTTATCAAATTAGAAGATGGCATCAATACTATTTCAGCAATACCGATATCATAAAAATCAAGCGAATTAGTCGTACTTTTTGTTTCTTCCGTTGCATGGTCGCCCAAGATCTCCAACAGGTAATCTTCCGCAAAGAGTTGCACCTTATCAAAGTCTCCAGTCACATACAAAATATCCTCTACTTCTAACATCGTGTCCGGTGCAGCAAACTTTTGAGTAATCGTTTTTAGAAAACGATGTTGCGATGCATCACCACGACGAACTTCCATAATATTCAAACCATATTTACGGCGAATATCCAGATCAATAATTGTCTTCCCCAAAAGCCTTGAATCTTTTATCACCTGTAAACGAAACAAATTACTGGAAAGTCCATATTCATTAACCAACTGTTTCAATGACTTGCCCGAACGTTTATTATCATCTTTCTGGCCTTTTTTAGAAAGAAACCATTTACTAAGCGGCATCAGAACCAGTGTACCGACAATTACACAGACAATGCCGACAGGCAGGAAAGAGAAGAAAGAAAGCGGCTCAAGTCCGGCGGAAGTCAACGTATTCTGTATCACAAGGTTCGGCGGAGTACCAATCAGAGTCATCATACCTCCCATACTACTTGCAAAAGCCAACGGCATCAACAGCCTGCTGGGATTCATGCCGGCACTCATCGCCAGACTAACAACAATAGGAAGCATCAATGCCACCGTACCTGTGTTACTGACAAACGCGCCAATGACAGAAGTCACCAACATCACCAATAGAAACAACCGGATCTCACTGGTTCCCGCAAGTTTAAGAATTCGGGAACTAATCATTTTTGCCAGTCCCGTCTGGAAAATAGCCCCTCCTACAACAAACAATCCGATCATCATAATGACTACCGAATTGGAAAAACCGGAGAGTGCCTCGTCAGGAGTTAATATCTGAAAAACAAGTAAGGCTATCAGCGCACATAGCGCCACAATATCCGAACGAACCTTGCCGTTCACGAAAAAGACAGCCGAAAGAACGAGAATAATAATGGTTATCAGCATACGTAATTAAATGATTGTTTTATTTTGACTCTATCAAAACTAATTTAGGTGAACAAAAATAGAAAATACTCCAGCGTTATTAAAACAAATTAGAAATGATTTTAGTTCATGAGACATCATTTAATATTTTAATACATTTTACCTCTAAAAAAAGAATCAAAATTAAGCAAAATATCATACCATACAGGAAATAAAAGACACCATACGTCCCCATTTATCCATCACATTTTATTACACTGTCACAATATAAGGTTGAAAATCAATATATTTATGTATTATCTTTTGATAATTCAGAGAACAATTCATATCTTTACAACCTTATTTATATCAAACATTTTATGGCAAACAATATTTTGTTAATTTCTTGGATTAGTGAAGCATATTGGAGTTATAATTATTTACTGGTAATTATTTTACTCCTTATCATCAGCATCTTATTATATAGAATCCGTAAATTACAAAAAACGATTAAAAAAACCAATCATTCCTACCGTTTCTCTTTTGACATTCTCGACAACCTTCCTTTTCCGATCTTCGTAAAAGACATTGCAAATGATTTCCGATACTATTACTGGAATAAAGAATCAGCCGTTCAATCCGGTATCAGTAGTGAAGAAGCCATCGGACATACTGACTACGAAATATACGGAGAAGAAAGAGGAGAAAAATACCGGAATATCGACAAAGAACTCGTACAAGAAGGCAAAGTATACCGCAAAGAAGAAAAATATATCACTCCCGATGGAATCACCCATGATACGATTGCTGTAAAATCAATTATTTCATGGGAAGGGGAAAAAAGATGGCTACTGGCAACCCGATGGGAGATCACTCAACTCAAGAATTATGAAAGAGAATTGGTTGCAGCCAAAGAAGAACTGGAAAAAGCATTGAAGAAGCAGAAACTAGCTCTAAAAAGTATTGACTTCGGGCTTATCTATATTGATAAAAATTACCGGGTGCAATGGGAAGAAACAAGACAAATCGCCAGCCTGGTAAAAGGAAGACGATACATACCGGGAAAAATTTGCTATCAGACCAGTGCACTTCGTAATGAACCATGTGGACAATGTGCTTTCAAGAAAGCAATCGAACAAGGCAAAATAATCCGACATACAATCAGAGTAGACGATGTAGATTTTGAAGTGACCGCAACTCCCGTTTTTGGCGACGAAAAAGAAACTGAAATTATTGGCGGATTACTTCGTTTTGAAAACATCACAGAAAAACTAAAAATGAATAGAATGTTGCAAGAGGCAAAGGAAAAAGCCGAAGAATCCAATCGACTAAAATCTGCCTTTCTCGCTAATATGAGCCATGAAATACGAACCCCACTAAACGCAATTGTAGGATTTTCCGAAATGGTTTGCCAGACAGAAGAGGAAGAAGAGAAACAGGAGTTCGTGAAAATAATCTCCAGCAACAATATCTTATTATTGCAACTGATAGACGATATTCTGGATCTTTCCAAAATCGAAGCCGGTACTATGGAATTCACATTTGCGCAAACTGACATTAATGAACTGATGGAAGGTATTTGCAGACAAATGCAAGAAAAAAACTCTTCACCGGACGTACAAATCGTATTCACAGAGAGAGCAAATCAATGTATTATTAATACAGACCGCATACGCTTATCACAGGTTATCATCAACTTTACAAACAATGCCTTAAAATTCACTTCCAAAGGTTCTATCGAAATGGGATACCGGATTAAAGAAGCAAGTGATGAAATATACTTTTATGTAAAAGATACAGGTATCGGAATTCCTGCTGACAAAATAGACAAGGTGTTCGAACGTTTCGTCAAACTGAATTCGTTTATTAAAGGAACAGGTCTCGGACTAGCCATCTGTCGTGTCATTGTAGAGCGGCTGGGAGGAGTTATCGGAGCGGAATCTAAAGAAGGAGAAGGTTCTTGTTTCTGGTTCAAAATTCCAAGAACAGAGAATATTGAGAAATAGTAAACAGAATACCGAAAAGCCTTGGATTTATAAAATCACTCTTTTTGCTGTTACTGATTATGAAGTATACCCTGTAAGATGATAATACTGCCCTGCTACTTTACATTATTACCACTACTAATGAAATGTACCCCAAAAGTTTTATATCCAACTTTTAGGGTACACATTTTATTTAGCAAGAAGGATTTTTCGGAAACCTTCTTATTCTATAAACTTCATGTAAGAGTGTGCCTAAAGTGCAGTCTCTAATATTCTACGAGCAACAGCACCTGTTACATTTCCATTCTCACCATATTTAGCACCACGTTCATTGAAGCGGCGTTCGATTTCCAGAATAGTTTCCTGTCCGATGTTCTCTTCATGCAAACGTGTAGTCAGTCCCAGTGAACGGAAAAATTCTTCGGTACGGCAAATTGCTTCATCAATCCGCTCTTCTCTCGTACCGGAAGTAATTCCCCAAACTCTTTCACCATACTGCAAAAGCTTATCCCCTTTTTCTTCATGAAGCACTTGCAACGTGGCAGGAAGAACAATGGCTAATGTATGGCCATGTGTCAATCCGTGCAAAGCAGTAATTTCATGCCCGATCATGTGAGTAGCCCAGTCTTGAGACACCCCCATAGCAATAAATCCATTCAATGCCATTGTAGCCGAAAGCATAAAATCAGCCATCAGTTGATAATCATGCTGGTTTTCACGAATTTTCGGAGCAATCTCCACCAGAGTTTGCAGAATACCTTCTGCCCAACGGTCCATAACGCGACTCTGTCCGGAAGTAGTCATATATTGCTCCATCACATGAACATAGGTATCAGCCAATCCACAAGCTACCTGATGAGGTGGCAAGGTAAAAGTTACTTCCGGATCAAGAATAGAGAAGATTGGATAGTTGGCATAAAAAGGATATTTCTCTTTCGTTTCGCGACGGGAAATAACTGCTCCGTTATTCATTTCCGAACCGGTAGCAGGCAAAGTCAATACAGTGGAAAGAGGTACAGTATGAGTTACCGGGCGTCCGGCAAGTACTAAATCCCAGGCATCACCATCATACAGGATTCCTGCGGAAATCAATTTCGTACCGTCAATAACAGAACCGCCGCCAACAGCCAGCAAATAATCCACTTTCTCTTCTTTTCCCAAAGCAATCGCTTTACGGAGAGTTTCGATGGCAGGATTGGGTTCGATTCCCCAAAATTCTACCGTAAAATGGTCCTTCAATGCTTCCTTTACCTGATCGTACACTCCGTTTTTCTTCACGCTTCCGCCGCCAAAAGTAATCATAATACGTTTGTCGGACGGTATTTCTTTAGCCAGCCGGGCAATCATCCCTTTTCCCATGATTAGTTTCACAGGATTTTGAAAAATAAAATTTTCCATATCTTAGTCTATTGTTATTATTTTGGTTATTAGTCACTATCCTTGCAAAGATACATGATTTATCCGAGGCCTGTCAGAATCAAGCAAAGAATTGTTGTGCCACGGAAGGAACCATAGCCGACAACCAGGGTTTCATATCCTCTGCTACCAATAACCAATACAATAATAATATAATGAAAATGGCAATAGCGATACCTACTAAAACTTTTCTCTGTTTCATAATTGTTTTTGTTTAAATATTCAATATTTATAAGAACAGTTCAGGTTGAAAATTGTTCTATATCAGAAAAATGAAGGCAAAAGAGAAAAAAAGTCATATTTTGTTTGCTGTTTCAAACAAAGTGTCTATATTTGCCCCCATAAAATTACAAAAGACAATGAGAACAATGTTAGTAAATACATATTGGTGGTGGCGCCCGTTACAACTCCGACAGTCGTAAGGGAGCAGTGCTCGTATGTATATACCTCATTAAAGATATAACAAATTTGAAAGAGCCCTGTCGCAACCTGCGACAGGGCTCTTTTTATTTACCCCCGTTTCAAAACAGATTCAATAATAACATAAAAATAGATATAGGATTATGAAAAGTTTTTTAGTTGACCAGGATGGCTATTACGGAGAATTCGGCGGTGCTTACGTACCGGAAATCCTCCACAAATGTGTTGAGGAACTAACGAATAAGTACCTCGAAGTGATTGAAAGCGAAGATTTTAAGAAGGAGTTCGACCAGTTGCTACGTGACTACGTAGGACGTCCCTCCCCACTCTATCTGGCCAAACGCCTTTCTGAAAAGTACGGTTGCAAGTTGTATCTGAAGCGGGAAGACCTGAATCATACAGGTGCTCACAAAATCAACAACACCATCGGACAAATCTTACTGGCACGCCGCATGGGAAAGAAGCGTATCATCGCCGAAACCGGAGCCGGACAACATGGAGTAGCAACAGCTACCGTCTGTGCATTGATGGATATGGAATGTATCGTTTATATGGGAAAGACGGACGTAGAACGCCAGCACATCAATGTAGAGAAAATGAAAATGTTGGGAGCCACCGTTATCCCCGTTACTTCCGGCAACATGACTCTGAAAGATGCAACCAACGAAGCGATCCGCGACTGGTGCTGTCATCCTGCCGACACTTATTATATCATCGGATCTACCGTAGGTCCTCATCCCTACCCTGACATGGTGGCACGCCTGCAATCTGTTATCAGCGAAGAAATCAAAAAGCAACTGCAAGAAAAAGAAGGACGTGATTATCCGGATTATCTGATAGCCTGCGTGGGAGGAGGAAGTAATGCTGCCGGAACGATTTATCATTATATCAACGACGAACGGGTAGGCATTATCCTGGCGGAAGCGGGAGGTAAAGGAATAGAGACCGGAATGACCGCCGCTACCATCCAACTCGGCAAAATGGGAATTATCCACGGAGCACGTACCTACGTCATCCAAAACGAGGACGGACAGATAGAGGAGCCATACTCCATTTCCGCCGGACTGGATTATCCGGGCATTGGTCCGATACACGCTAACCTTGCCGCCCAAAGCCGTGCCAACGTATTGGCAATCAACGACGACGAAGCGATAGAAGCTGCCTACGAACTAACCAAACTCGAAGGTATTATCCCTGCATTGGAATCCGCCCATGCATTAGGAGCTTTGAAAAAATTGAAGTTCAAGCCGGAAGATATCGTTGTATTGACTGTTTCGGGACGAGGAGACAAAGATATTGAAACCTATTTGTCGTTTAACGAACAGCTATAAATAATTAGTCAACCATCATTCGCAATCAATAATCAAGCAATTATAGAAATGAAAACATTTAATTATACTACCCATAGCAAACAAGTGCTCGGAGATATGCATACTCCCGTCAGCATTTATCTGAAAGTGCGCGACATGTATCCTCAATCCGCATTAATGGAAAGTTCCGATTATCATGCCGGAGAAAATTCCCTGTCATTTATAGCCCTTTGTCCCTTGGCAAGCATCGGTGTAAACGGTGGCATTGCCACTGCCAATTATCCCGATAATAGCCGTACGGAAGAACCGCTGACAAAAACATTCAATGTAGAAAAGGCCATGAACCGGTTTATCAATCAGTTCCAGGTGACCGGAGATAATAAGAATGTATGCGGACTTTACGGATATACGACGTTTAATGCCGTGAAGTACTTCGAGCATATCCCGGTGAAAGAAAGTCATGATGAGCAAAACGATGCTCCGGATTTACTATACATATTATATAAGTATGTCATTGTTTTCAATCATTTCAAAAATGAGCTGACATTAGTTGAAATGTTGTCCGAAGGAGAAGAAAGCGGTTTGCCGGAACTGGAAGCAGCCATCGAAAACCGGAATTATGCTTCCTACAATTTCTCTGTAACAGGCCCCGTAACCAGCCCCATCACCGACGAAGAGCACAAAGCAAATGTGCGCAAAGGAATCGCACACTGTATGCGCGGAGATGTTTTCCAAATCGTGCTTTCCAGAAGATTTATCCAACCATACGCCGGAGATGATTTCAAAGTTTATCGCGCACTCCGCAGCATCAATCCTTCTCCTTATCTTTTCTACTTCGACTTCGGAGGATATCGTATCTTTGGTTCTTCGCCGGAAACACATTGCAAAATCGAAAACGGCCGTGCCTACATTGATCCGATTGCCGGAACCACCCGTCGCACGGGAGACACAGTAAAAGACCGCGAATTGACAGAGGCTTTACTGGCCGACCCTAAAGAAAATGCAGAGCATGTCATGCTGGTTGATCTTGCAAGAAACGATCTTTCACGTAATTGCCATGACGTACGTGTGGTATTCTATAAGGAACCGCAATATTATAGTCATGTTATTCATTTGGTAAGCCGTGTCAGCGGTATGCTGAATGAAGGCGCCAACAAAATAAAAACGTTTATTGACACATTCCCGGCCGGTACGTTAAGCGGTGCCCCCAAAGTACGCGCTATGCAGTTAATCAGTGAAATCGAGCCACATAATCGTGGAGCCTACGGTGGTTGTATCGGTTTTATCGGATTGAATGGCGAATTAAACCAAGCAATCACCATCCGTACTTTTGTAAGCCGCAACAACGAACTCTGGTTCCAGGCCGGAGGAGGTATCGTAGCACGCAGCCAAGATGAATACGAACTGCAAGAGGTGAACAATAAACTGGGAGCACTGAAAAAAGCAATTGATTTAGCTGTCAAATTAAAAAATTAACCGTCCCAAATAGTCAGCCTAAAAAATAATTGCTGTTCCCTGAAAAAAGATTCCCGTTGCCTAAACGCTTCTATTTCTTTAGGCAGAAAAGCAGAGATAGTATTTGAACAACCATTTTACAATGACAATAAAAATGAAAATATTACTTTTAGATAACTACGACTCTTTCACTTATAACCTGCTGCATGTAGTGAAAGAATTAGGGGCTACAGATATAGAAGTAGTCCGCAACGACCAGATAGAGCTTGATGAAGTAGATCGTTTTGATAAAATCATCCTGTCTCCCGGACCGGGCATACCCGAAGAAGCCGGCTTGTTACTACCTATTATTAAGAGATACGCTCCGACCAAAAGCATTCTAGGGGTTTGCCTGGGTCATCAGGCTATCGGCGAAGCCTTCGGAGCACGTCTGGAAAATCTCAAAGAAGTATATCATGGCGTACAAACTCCGGTAAGTATCATTCGTCAGGACCTGCTTTTTGAAGGATTAGGAAAAGAAATCCCTGTTGGAAGATATCATTCCTGGGTAGTCAGCCGGGAAGGCTTTCCGGACTGTCTGGAAATAACAGCAGAAAGCCAGGAGGGACAAATCATGGCAATCCGCCATAAAACGTATAATGTACATGGTATTCAGTTCCATCCCGAATCAGTATTAACCCCGCAAGGAAAAGAAATTATCAAAAACTTCTTAAACGATTAAACTTATGAAACAGATTCTATACAAACTTTTCGAACATCAATATTTGGGACGCGATGAAGCACGCACCATTCTACAGAACATCGCGCAAGGGAAATATAACGATGTGCAAGTGGCCTCACTCATCACCGTCTTTCTGATGCGTAATATTTCCGTAGAGGAATTATGCGGTTTCCGTGACGCACTGTTGGAAATGCGTATTCCGGTCGATTTGAGTGATTTCGCTCCGATTGATATCGTAGGAACCGGAGGTGACGGAAAAAATACATTCAATATTTCTACAGCTTCCTGCTTCACAGTTGCCGGAGCCGGCTTCCCGGTTGTGAAACATGGTAACTATGGAGCAACGTCGGTCAGTGGTGCCAGTAATGTAATGGAGCAACACGGTGTAAAATTCACCAGTGATGTAGACCAACTGCGTCGCAGCATGGAAAAATGCAATCTTGCTTATCTACATGCCCCTTTATTCAATCCGGCATTAAAAGCAGTAGCTCCGGTTCGTAAAGGATTGGCAGTGCGCACTTTCTTCAATATGCTAGGTCCATTGGTAAATCCGGTATTACCTGCTTACCAATTGTTAGGAGTTTACAATCTACCGTTACTTCGCCTTTACACCTATACTTATCAGGAAAGCAAGACGAAATTTGCCGTTGTTCATAGCCTTGACGGATATGATGAGATTTCTCTGACCAATGAGTTTAAAGTGGCAACCAGCGATCATGAAAAGATTTACACTCCCGAAAGCCTCGGCTTCTCCCGTTATAAGGATATTGATCTGGATGGCGGACAAACACCGGAAGATGCAGCTAAGATTTTCGATCATATCATGAATAATACAGCTACGGAAGCTCAAAAAAATGTAGTGATAGTCAACTCCGCTTTCGCTATCCATGTGATTCGTCCGGAAAAGACAATTGAAGAATGTATTGCTCTTGCCAAAGAATCATTGGAAAGCGGACGTGCATTAGCAACACTAAAAAAATTCATCGAATTGAATAGTTAATTTGATTTACGATTAGCAAGTCTGATTATAAATATAAAAACAAACGAACTGATGAAAGATATATTATCCGAGATTATAGCAAACAAACGATTTGAAGTTGACCTGCAAAAGCAGGCTATTTCTATCGAACAATTACAGGAAGGTATCAGCGAATCTCCGACTCCCCGCTCTATGAAGCAGGCATTAGCCTCTTCCGCATCAGGTATTATCGCCGAGTTCAAGCGGCGCTCTCCTTCCAAAGGATGGATACAAGAAGAAGCGCGTCCGGAAGAGATCGTTCCCTCCTATGCAGCGGCAGGTGCCTCCGCCCTTTCCATCCTTACTGATGAGAAGTTTTTCGGAGGAAGCCTGAAAGATATCCGCGCCGCACGCCCTTTGGTGGAAATTCCCATCCTTAGAAAGGACTTCATCATTGACGAATACCAGCTTTACCAAGCTAAAATTGTCGGTGCAGATGCCGTACTTCTTATCGCAGCCGCACTGGAACCGGAAAAGTGCAATGAACTGGCAGAGAAAGCTCATGAATTAGGTATGGAGGTCCTACTAGAGATTCATAGTTCCGAAGAACTGGCGTACATCAACAAAGGAATAGATATGGTAGGTATCAACAACCGTAATCTGGGTACTTTCTTCACCGATGTAGAAAACTCTTTCCGCCTGGCCGGACAACTTCCTCAAGATTCGGTACTGGTATCTGAAAGCGGCATCTCCGATCCGGAAATAGTTAAACGCCTCCGGGCAGCCGGATTCCGGGGATTCCTGATCGGCGAAACATTTATGAAAACACAGCGACCGGGAGAAACTTTACAGAATTTCCTGCAAGCCATTCAATAAACTAATTATTCAAAACGGACAGCCCTATGATTAACGGAAAAATTATCAAAGTATGCGGTATGCGAGAAGCTGAAAACATACAGGACGTAGAGGCTATCGAAGGCATAGATATGCTGGGATTCATCTTTTATCCTAAATCTCCCCGATGTGTCTACGAGCTTCCGGCTTACCTGCCCACTCATGCCCGGCGTGTCGGCGTCTTTGTCAATGAAGATAAGCAAGTGGTCAGCATGTATGCTGATCGTTTCGGACTGAATGATGTGCAACTCCACGGAAATGAATCGCCGGAATACTGCCGGTCCTTACATTCTACCGGATTGAAAATCATCAAGGCCTTTTCCGTAGACCGCCCCAAAGACTTGAAAAAGGTGTATGACTACGAAAAAGTCTGTGATCTTTTTCTGTTCGATACCAAATGCGAGCAATATGGTGGTTCGGGAAATCAATTTGATTGGAGCATATTACACACATATAACGGAGATGTACCTTTCCTTTTGAGCGGAGGTATCAACTCATACAGTGCCAATGCCCTGAAAGAATTCAAGCATCCCCGGCTTGCCGGATATGATCTCAACAGCCGTTTTGAAACCAAACCGGGAGAAAAAGATCCGGAGCGTATCCGGACATTTTTAAACGAATTAAAATCATCACTTTAAAATTCCAACGTCATGAATAGAATTAATCAACTTTTCAATAGCAACAAGAAAGACATACTTTCTATTTATTTTTGTGCCGGCACCCCCACTTTAGATGGTACTGCCAATGTAATCCGCACACTCGAAAAACATGGAGTAAGCATGATTGAAATCGGTATTCCTTTCAGTGATCCGATGGCAGACGGCATTGTTATCCAGAATGCCGCTACCCAAGCATTGCGCAACGGCATGTCTTTAAAACTTCTTTTTGAACAATTGCGGGATATTCGCAAGGACGTAAAAATACCACTTGTATTCATGGGGTACTTAAATCCAATCATGCAATTCGGATTTGAAAACTTCTGCCGTAAATGCGTGGAATGCGGTATTGATGGTGTTATCATCCCCGATCTCCCTTTCCGTGATTATCAAGAACATTATCGTATCATTGCAGAGCGCTACAACATCAAAGTGATTATGCTCATCACACCGGAGACCAGCGAAGAACGGGTACGCGAAATAGATACACATACCGACGGATTCATTTACATGGTTTCATCAGCAGCAACTACCGGAGCACAACAGAATTTCAACGAACAAAAACAGGCATACTTCAAGAAAATAAAAGATATGCATCTGAACAATCCGTTGATGATAGGATTTGGCATCTCCAATAAAGCGACGTTCCAGGCAGCTTGCGAACACGCTTCCGGAGCTATCATCGGCAGTAAGTTCGTTACTCTGCTCGAAGAAGAAAAAGACCCGGAAAAAGCCATCCTTAAATTAAAAGAAGCGGTGAAATGATTTATGATTTATAATTTATGAATTATGATTTATGCGAATCAGCAGTTGAATCCAGGGCATTGGTAATTCTAATAAATTAATCAAGTGTGAGGGATGTGAGGGAGGTTCACATGAATGATAAATCTACAAAATCATTCGAAAACTCATAAATCATAATTCATAAATCATAAATCACTATTTTTTCCTATCTTTGCCAGCGTTTTAACAGTAATTCAACAATTATGAGAGCAGAAACCCCTTCCGTTTTGTTAATTTACACGGGTGGAACTATCGGAATGATAGAGAATCCGGAAACAGGTGCTTTAGAAAACTTCAACTTCGATCATTTGCTTAAGCATGTACCCGAACTAAAAAGATTCAACTACCGCATCTCTTCCTACCAATTTGATCCCCCTCTCGACTCTTCGGATATGGAACCTGCTTACTGGGCAAAGCTAGTAAAGATTATCAATTACAATTATGATTATTTTGATGGTTTTGTCATCCTTCACGGAACAGATACGATGGCTTACACAGCCTCTGCATTAAGCTTTATGCTCGAAAACCTAAGCAAGCCCGTCATTCTCACCGGTTCCCAGTTACCAATCGGAACTTTGCGCACAGACGGAAAAGAAAATCTCATCACAGCCATTGAGATCGCAGCTGCCAAAAACACGGATGGTACGGCCATTGTTCCTGAAGTATGTATTTTCTTTGAAAATCATTTGATGCGTGGCAACCGTACTACCAAAATTAATGCGGAGAATTTTAACGCTTTCCGCTCTTTCAATTATCCACCCTTGGCACGGGTAGGTATCCACATCAAATATGAACCCCATCTTATCCGGAAACCAGATCCGACAAAACCATTAAAGCCGCATTATCTATTTGACACCAATGTAGTTATTTTGACTCTCTTCCCTGGTATTCAGGAGAGTATCGTAACTTCTCTGCTTCATGTTCCCGGATTGAAGGCAGTTGTCATGAAAACCTTCGGTTCGGGAAATGCCCCGCAAAAGGAATGGTTCATCCGCCAACTAAAGGAAGCTACCGATCGCGGAATTATCATTGTCAACATCACACAATGTGCCTCCGGAGCAGTAGAGATGGGACGTTATGAAACAGGAATGCACCTTTTGGAAGCAGGTGTAATCAGCGGATATGACAGTACTCCCGAATGTGCCATAACCAAGCTCATGTTTTTATTGGGACATGGATTACCCAACAAGGATATCCGATATAAAATGAATTCCTGCTTAATAGGAGAAATTACTAAGTCTTAAATTAAATACACTTAATATAATCCTTTGATTTTCATTTTAAGCAGAGCAGTCTTATAAAAGTGAAAATCAAGGGATTTCTCTTCACCATCATCGAGACTTCATCAAACCTAAACGAGCCAAAGAAGAACCAAAACAGAAGTATAGTTGTTTTCACTCTATAAAATAACAGAAAAAACATTTCCAATAAAAGATATGCAGTTATTTTTGTGATGGATTTGGTTACAAACAATCAAGCAATAATACATTATGATGAAGAAAACAGTTCAATTTGTGCCCATTATTGCAATAGCAATGGCAGGTACTATGTTTAGTTGTGTGGACTCCGGAAAGGATCTCTATGATCCGTCTTATGAAACACCTAACCCGATGGGAGACGGCTTTGCTGCTCCCGATGATATCAATTGGAACATGATAACCACTAAAAATGTTTCAGTCGAAGTGAAAGATGAAGAAGGAGGGCAATTTGCTTATTTAATTGAAATATATGCAGAAGATCCTTTGACTAACGAAAATGCTTCCGTACTCGCTACAAGGACAGCTAACAAAGAAAACAACTTTAAATTTACAGCTGCTGTCAGCCTGCTCCCCACTCAAAAGGGTATTTACGTGAAACAAACCGACCCAAGAGGACGTGAACAGGTATATCAGTTCGATGTGCCGGAAAACAGCAATAATATTACCTGTAAGCTCTATTATGCAGAATCTGCAGCACAGAATAGAGCATTAATGAGTCGTGGTGTCGCTACAAGAAATCTCGCATTTGAAAAACCGGATTATTCTTCCATACCAGCTGACGCTAAGGAAGTTACAGAAATGACAGGAACTACTTTACTGCGTAATGCTAATTACAAAATCACCTCTGACTATAATGGTATATTCAAATTTGACGGATATGACGGTGATATTGCAACCAGAGTTTATGTAGATGCCCAATGGACTATTCCTGCAACTTTCCAATTCCAGAACGGAATTGAAATCATTGTGATGAACAATGCAAAGATTAATGCATCAGGAACCATGACATTCATCAGAAACTCCATGCTGACTATCATGGAAAAAGGAGAAGTAAACGCAGACGATGTATCATTCACTAATGGAGCGCCTGCTGCATTAAGAAACTGGGGGACACTGGCGGTAACAAATACCATGATTCTGCATTCCGGTGCAACACTCTACAACGAAGGAACCATAACAAGCAGAGACATCTCAATCAATTCTAACACAAAAATTGTGAATGATAATAAAATTGAGCTTGAAGGTACATTAAATCTGCCATCTAATTTCTCACTAGAAAATAACGGAGAGATTTATGGTAAGGAATTAATTGCAAATTCTAATGCTGTTGCTACCAATAACAACATCATGAGATTTACAACTATAAGCCTCACCAATACAACATTCAACAATGCTTGCAGCCTGGAAGCCACAAATTCTTTCTATGCAAACGGAGCAACATTCAACTTTACCCAAGGATATTTAAAAGCTCCTACGATGGAGTTTGTTAATGGGACAGTCAACTTGAGCAATGGTTCTATGCTGGATGCAACTACAAGTATTTACATGAATACAGCTCATGCTAAATTTTACGGAAAGGGCGAAAATACTTCTATGATAAAATCTCCGGTTATAACCGGACAAGGTTTTACGTATGATGGAAATTTAGTTATTGAATGTGATAATCATGTTGAAAAAAGCCCACATTGGAACAACTTCCATGTACAAAATGGCGCATACTTCACTAAAATGGGAGAATCCAAAGTCGTGATAGATGTCTGCACGGGTACCAAAAATAACGGAAATGAAGGAGAAGACCCTGAAGACCCTAAATTCCCGATCATCATGGATGACACTCGTAATTACGCTTATCTATTTGAAGACCAGTGGCCTTTATATGGAGATTACGATATGAACGACCTTGTTTTGATTATCAAAGAAAGAAAGATTTCCATCAACAAGGATAATAAGGCAGAAGAGTTCACGCTAAGTCTTGATTTATCGGCTGCCGGAGCTACGAAGAGCATCGGAGCTGCTATCATGCTGGACGGTGTTCCTGCCAGTGCTATCACACAACCGGTGGTGTTCAGTGATAACTCTCTTGCTAAAAACTTTAATGTGAATAGTAATAAGATTGAGAACGGCCAGGACTATGCTGTTATCCCATTATTTGACGATGCTCACAACGCATTGGGAAGAGACCGTTACGAACAGATTAATACCATTAAAGATCATTCTGCCAATACGAATCCTAAAAATATCAGTTTCACAATCAAGTTCAGCAACCCTATTTCTGTGGATGAGCTTAATATCAACAAACTGAATGTGTTCATCTTCGTAGAAGGAAACAGAAACCAACGTAAAGAGATCCATATCGTCGGTTACCAACCCACTAAGTTAGCAAATACCGACTTGTTCGGAGGCAACAACGACGATAGCTCTACTTCCCGCAAAAGATATTACATCAGTAAAGACAACCTGGCATGGGGAATCATGGTTCCGACAGACTTCAAATGGCCTTTGGAATATGTGAATATCAAATCTGCTTACTCGCTGTTCGAAAGTTGGGTAACAAGTGGCGGTACTAAGAATGAAGAATGGTGGAAAACTTTTGATTCATCAAGAGTCTATAAATAAGCCAAACAGTCAATCATCAACACGGATTTCATGAAAGTTGAAATCCGTGTTTTTTCATCAAGATACTGTTAGTCGCAATTAATAGAAAAAAAACATATATCACGAATTTTACTCTCCAGAATGGAGATTATTCTAAAATAATATCTATATTTGCAGTGTATCACAAATATAATGTGACAACAATCTCAATCAATAAATCAAATAACAAAGCAAGCGATAGAAAGGTCTATTCGTATGAAGAAAAAAATATTACTAGTCGACGATAAATCGACAATCGGAAAAGTGGCCGGTGTGTATCTAGGAAAAGAGTATGATTTTACCTATTTGGAAGATCCCATCAAAGCAATAGAATGGCTTAATGAAGGCAATGTACCTGACCTCATTATTTCAGACATTCGTATGCCTCTTATGATGGGTGATGAATTTTTAAGATACATGAAGAACAATGAATTATTCAAATCAATTCCTATCGTTATGTTATCCAGCGAAGAAAGTACAACGGAAAGAATCAGACTACTGGAAGAGGGAGCAGAAGACTATATCCTGAAACCATTCAACCCATTGGAACTCAAAATCCGAATCAAAAAGATTATTGACTAATACCGGGTCTTCTACACATGCAATATTTTGTTTATATAGGCAGAGATAGCAAAACAATAGAACTACTCTCCCGACTAAGTATTGGGGTATTCTATGCTGCGTCCAATTGTAGCAAAGCTGTCAAAGTATTGGAGAAAATACGCGAAAAATATGACGCAGCCCTATTTTTCGAACAGGTGAACTTATCCCAAGATATTGCAGATATCCAATACATGCGCAAAAAATATCCGGGACTTTATATGATACTCGTCATCGATTCCTTGTCTAAGGAAGAAGCATCCGAATATCTTAAAGCCGGCATTAACAATACAATCAAATATGAAACGAGCCAAGAGGCTTTAAAGGACTTATCGACTTTCCTTAAACGAAGAAAAGATCAGAAAATAAAGGCACTTCAGCTTAAAACACAAAATATTAATGCTTTCCGGTTGCCTTTATGGAAACGAACTTTTGATATATTCTTTTCGGGAATGGCGATATTATGCCTTTCTCCTCTCCTAATATTTACTGCATTAGCTATCCGGTTAGAAAGCAAGGGCCCCATTATCTACAAATCCAAGCGAGTAGGAAGTAACTATCAGATATTCGACTTCCTTAAATTCCGTTCGATGTACACTGATGCCGACAAGCATTTAAAGGATTTCAATGCTCTTAACCAGTATCAACAGGAAGATGAGGATATTTGGGGGGAAGAACTGGAACCGGATATTAATGAAGAAGCCGACGAAGAAGAAATCCTCCTGATATCGGACGATTTCGTAATCTCCGAAGAAGACTACATCAACAAGAAGTCCAAAGAAAAAAGCAATGCTTTCGTTAAATTGGAAAATGACCCGCGAATAACAAAGATAGGACGCATTATCCGTAAATATAGTATTGACGAATTACCCCAGCTTATTAATATTTTAAAGGGGGATATGTCAATAGTAGGCAACCGTCCTCTCCCACTCTACGAAGCCGAATTGCTGACAAGCGATGAGCACATTGACCGTTTCATGGGGCCGGCCGGATTGACCGGTTTATGGCAGGTAGAGAAAAGAGGCGAAGCCGGTAAACTTTCTGCCGAAGAACGCAAGCAATTGGATATCACCTATGCAAAGACATTCTCTTTTTGGCTGGATATAAAGATTATTCTGAAAACAGTTACTGCATTCATTCAAAAAGAGAACGTATAATCTCCTTTCAGATGATAGACTTTTATATCTACATAATAGATGATCTGATATTCTTTTGTACAGGGCTTTTGCTGCTATACCTCTTTGTGATGGCCGTAGCTTCACATTTCAAACATATCACTTATCCTAAAGCTCAAAAAACATATCGTTGCGCTATTCTCGTTCCGGAAGGAAGCCTTCTTCCGGAAATATATAAAGAAGAATCATACGAGTTTATCACATACAGCGATCTGTATCAGGCAATCAACAGTTTAGCCCAGGAGCATTACGACCTGGTTCTCTTTCTGTCCCATACAGCCTCTGCTTTATCTCCGCAATTTCTGGACAAAATATACAATGCATACGATGCCGGTATACAAGCCATCCAGCTACATACGGTAATAGAAAACCGCAAAGGTTTCCGTAATCGCTTCCGTGCTATACGTGAAGAAATTAAAAACAGCCTTTGCAGAGCCGGTAATACACAATTCGGACTATCCTCCCATTTGCTGGGAACTAATATGGCAATCGATCTGAAATGGCTGCAAAAGAACATGAAAAGTTCCAAAACCAATATTGAGCGAAAGTTATTCCGGCAGAATATATACATTGATTACCTACCGGACGTAATTGTATACTGCCAATCCGCTCCGGTCTGCCCTTATCGGAAACGTATCCGGAAAACGACTTCTTACTTACTCCCTTCCATATTTGAGGGAAACTGGAGTTTCTGCAACCGGATCGTACAACAATTGACACCTTCTCCACTTAAATTATGTATCATCGTAAGCGTTTGGGCTTCGTTGATAACCGTATACAATTGGACCTTATCATTCGGATGGTGGATCGCACTCTTCGGTCTATTAATCACTTACAGCTTGGCAATCCCTGATTATCTGGTAGAGGACAAAAAGAAGAAAAAACATTCAATATGGAGAAAAAAACACTTAAACAACGAATTAAAGAAAACCCCGGCTTGAAACAGGCTGTGCATCGTTTCATCATGCATCCCGTTAAAACTCGCCCCAACTGGTGGATACGGCTCTTCGATTTCATATACCTGAAACGTGGAAAGGGTTCTGTCATCTACCGGAGTGTCCGCAAAGACCTCCCTCCTTTCAACCGGTTCTTCTTGGGAAAATATTCTGTTGTCGAAGATTTCTCCTGTCTGAACAATGCAGTTGGCGACTTAACAATCGGAGATTATACACGCATCGGATTAAGAAATACAATCATAGGTCCGGTTCATATCGGCAACCACGTCAATCTGGCACAGAATGTAACAGTCACAGGACTCAACCACAATTATCAGAATGCGGAAAAGATGATTGATGAACAAGGAGTCAGCACACTACCTGTTGTCATTGAGGATGATGTATGGGTAGGCGCCAATTCGGTCATTCTACCGGGAGTAACCTTAGGAAGACATTGCGTAGTGGCTGCCGGAAGCGTAGTCAGTCATTCCGTTCCACCTTATTCAATATGCGCCGGATGCCCTGCAAGAATCATAAAAGCATACGATTTCGAGACTAAAGAGTGGAAGAAAGTAGAGAAAACGCCTGCCACTAACCATAAATAGTGAGAACTACTACATAATATACCTCATAAAGGTGATTGTGACTCATACTGAAACGAACTATCTTTGCAGTATCAGAATTGAATTAATTAGTCATAATTTTATTACGTAGCCACATTTAAGTAAAAAATGAAATAGAATCCTGCCGAAGCGATTTCGTCGGGATTTTGTTTTTTATTACCCTCCTAACCTGCAAGATCAAGCAACCCTATTCATCGATAAGTTTTCGTCTACAAAATAGTGACGCTATCCGGCAAGGATAGTGACGGTATATGTCCGGGATAGCAACGGTATCGTTGTCATATACCGTCACTATTTTTTCGCTTGCATGGACCCTTAAACCTACTATATAGTCTATACTAATAATACTCTCTGTTTAACCCATAACAATGCGACAGACTTAAATCCCATATAAATAAAAAAAACGAGCTAATTCTTTTTATAGAACCACTCGCCACCGCATCAGAAAAGCCTAAAGGCTTTTCCATAGTACCTCAAATTTCCTGAAAACTAATCTTCTTTTTACCTAAAAACGTCTTACCTATTGTTATCCTTTTACCTTCTATTAAAAACTTATCCTATTGAACTAAACTAAAAAACTTTTAATACCTTAAACTGTCTAATCTAATACCTCTATTTAATATTTTCTTTTACCTTATAAACTAACAGCAATTTCTCAACTGCTTTGCAAAGGTACGAATATTTTTCGTGTGCGCAAACGGTTTTATATTTTATAACACTTCCGCAGGCTATAAGTCTTTCACATCGCTCAATGCAACCAGCTTATTTACAATAGCATAGATAGTCAAACCGGCAGCACTATGTATTTGCAATTTTTTGCTAATATTTCTCCGGTGTGTAATCACCGTATGAATCGACAAAAAAAGCTTTTCCGCTATTTCCTTATTTGTCATTCCCTTCACCACACAGATAACGATTTCCTTTTCCCGCTGGCTAAGCGTATCCTGATTATCCATCCCTTCTTCTTCAGAAACCACATTCAGCAAACCCGCAATTTTCTTAGAAAGAGTTTCCAAATCATCGAATATTGAAATAGACTCATCATACTTACCCAATAATGAAGCATCTACAAAAGAAGTAACCAACGCTATTAAACGTATCCTTTTACCAGATATTTCTTCTCGAAACTTAGCTACATCAAAGTAATCACCAAAAGCAGGATTGACAATCAACATCTCGGGACATTGCGTCCGGACGCAATCGTGCAAAGCTTCAACAGACAACAATTCTATTGGTTGCACTTTTACGTTAGAAAGACGCTTCAATGCAGCAGTCAACCCACCACGAATAATTACAGAGGTCTCTGCAATAGCTATTCGAACAACTTCGTTATTTTTCATTTTCCCTAATCCTCCTTTCCAAATTCAGAATAGCAGGAACAAAAATATAGTCCTCAACCTTGCAATGAGATTCCAGTCCGGCTTCACAAGCATATATGTCGAAAAGAGCCGCGTTCAGAAGATTCTCATTTGCTTTGGCAGGGCAATATTTTATAATGATATTTTTTAGTTCTGTCAACTTCTCCCCTACCTGATCGTGATGTTTGGAAAAGGTACTGATCTGATAGTTTTTGGGAGCATTTCCCTTAATCAATGAATCGACATACTTAAAGACGGTTTTCTCTTCATAATCCATGTGCTTACGCACTTCTCGTGTATATTCATCAAAAAACTTGAGAATAAGAAAAGCTACATCGTCCTGCGAACAATCAATTGCCTCGATCAATTTACGACGAATAGCCGGAAGAGAAAAATCAAGAAAATAAATATGTGCCTGCCGCAGATAATCAATCAATGCAGGTATGGAAATATCATCTTTATCCCCATCGAGCCGGGAAAAGCCTTCAGCCATAAAGTTGACTACAATCAGAAAAGTCCGACAGTCCACTCCATTTAGTTCACAAACTTCTTTGACTGTTTTGTCACCAAACCCCAATGAAAGCCCAAAACGACTCATCACTTGCAACAAAGAATAATTATCGCTGATGAGATCGATCATCTTATCAGTCGGCTTGTATTTCTGTAAATTATCCATCATACCTATGTATATTAGAGAGTACAAAGAAACGGAATATTTTGCTGAAATGCAATCATCATTTATAGGTATTTTAAATCATCATTTATTGGCAAATACTAATTATACGCTACTATTTTGTGGCACAACTTTAGGCAAGCTAGTCTTTTTTTAGTAATTTTGTCGCTATCTATTTGTAATTAGTAACTCATAATTTTATATTTAATAAAATGGCAAACGAACTCGAGCTGAAATACGGCTGCAACCCCAATCAAAAGCCTGCCCGTATCTTCATGAAAGAAGGAGAACTCCCCATCGAAGTATTGAACGGACGTCCCGGTTATATCAATTTGTTGGATGCGTTCAACAGTTGGCAATTAGTGAAAGAACTGAAAGAGGCTACCGGACTGCCGGCTGCCGCTTCTTTTAAACATGTCAGCCCTGCAGGTGCTGCTGTTGCGGTAGAAATGAGCGACACGCTGAAAAAGATTTATTTTGTGGACGACATGAAACTGTCTCCATTAGCTACAGCATACGCCCGCGCACGTGGCGCAGACCGTATGTCATCTTACGGAGACTTTATCGCATTGTCCGACACCTGTGATGAAGAAACAGCACGCATCATCAACCGTGAAGTATCCGACGGCGTCATTGCTCCTGACTATACTCCCGAAGCACTGGAGATTCTGAAGAATAAAAGAAAAGGAACCTATAATGTAATAAAGATAGATCCTGCATACCGCCCGGCTCCTATCGAACACAAAGATGTATTCGGAGTGACTTTCGAACAGGGAAGAAACGAATTAAAGATCGATGAGAGTCTTTTGAAAGAGATGCCTACGCAGAATAAGGAAATTCCGGCTGATGCGAAACGCGACTTAATCATTGCCTTAATCACTTTAAAATATACGCAATCCAATTCGGTGTGTTATGCCAAAGACGGGCAGGCAATCGGTATTGGCGCAGGCCAACAGTCACGCATCCACTGTACGCGTCTGGCAGGAAATAAAGCAGATATCTGGTATTTACGCCAACATCCGAAAGTGATGAACTTGCCATGGATTGAAAAAATCCGTCGTGCAGATCGTGACAACACTATCGACGTTTACATCTCGGAGGATTATGACGATGTATTGGCAGACGGCGTTTGGCAGCAGTTCTTCACAGAAAAGCCGGAAGTGCTGACACGTGAAGAAAAACGGGCATGGCTGAATACGATGACAGGTGTAGCTTTAGGATCGGACGCTTTCTTCCCATTCGGAGATAATATAGAACGCGCGCATAAAAGCGGTGTCAGCTACATTGCACAACCGGGTGGTTCCGTACGTGATGACCATGTGATTGGAACTTGCGACAAATATAATATGGCAATGGCATTTACAGGCATCCGCCTATTCCACCATTAACAATATCGACTATTTTTATTCCATATATCCCCATTTATAATGAGAATGAGACAAATCTTCCATTATAAATGGGGATTTCCTATTTCTTCAAGCCCCTCTATCTTTGCAGCGTTACATTTAAAAACGAATCAAAGATGAATAAAATTGGTGTATTTTATGGTTCCACAACCGGAACAACAGAAGACCTTGCCCGTCGAATTGCAGAGAAATTAGATGTACCATCGGCAGATGTATTTGATGTATCCAAGCTAACAGAGGCATTAGTCAATGAATATGACGTATTGGTGCTCGGCTCTTCCACTTGGGGAGCAGGCGAACTTCAGGACGACTGGTACGATGGAGTAAAAGTTTTAAAGAAATGTGATTTATCTCATAAGTCTGTAGCCCTGTTCGGTTGTGGCGATTCTGACTCGTATAGCGACACCTTCTGTGACGCAATAGGCATTCTTTATGAAGACTTGAAAGATACCCATTGTAAATTCTGTGGAGCAACAGACACCGCAGGTTACACATTCGACTCTTCTATCGCTGTTGTAGACGGCAAGTTTGTAGGCCTTCCGCTTGACGAAGTCAACGAAGATAGCAAAACAGACGAACGTATCAACGCATGGGCTGAACAAGTGAAACAAGAAATTAGCTAATTTTACCTTAACATAAAAAGAATACTTTGCATCATGGTAACTGAAAGAATCATCCCCGGCGAAATCCGAATTTTTCTTAATCATATTTATGAGTTTAAGAAAGGCGTACGCAACATGGTACTTTACACAATGAGTAAAGAGCACGAAGAATTTGCCATCCGCCGATTGAAAAATCAAAAGATCAGTTATGTGATACAGGAAGTAGGTACCAATAAAATCAACCTGTTTTTTGGAAAGGCAGAATGTATGGAAGCCATGCGGCACATCATCATCCATCCTTTAAATCAACTGACTGCCGAAGAAGATTTTATTTTAGGAGCCATGCTGGGATATGACCTATGCCAGCAATGCAAACGATATTGCAGTAAAAAAGAAGGTATAAAGATGGCAGTTTAAGCGATAACCTTAGCATAAGTTTAGCTTTGTTTGTATGTAGTTTGTCTTGAGTGGAATCGTTTCTTTAAAAATAGGTATCCATTAAAACATTTTCCAATGGAAACTTGTTGTATAAGAAACGATTCACTCAATTATAACAAAATCAAACATTGCAATGAAGCAGCAACAAGAACAACTTACCGCCTATACACTGGCCGGTATTTTCACCCTTTCATTACGACTTATTGTTGGTTGGACTTATTTTTCAGCCTTTTGGCGGAGACTCGTCCTCGAAAACAAACTTATCCCGGATTCTACCGGATACATTGGAGAGAAGTTCAATCATTTCCTACCTAATTCCATAGGAATCAAACCCATCATCGAATATCTCGTCAGCACCCCCGATTTACTTTGGTGGGCGATGGTTATCTTTACTATCATTGAAGGTGTTGTCGGATTACTCTATATGCTTGGTTTCTTTACCAGATTAATGAGTATCGGCGTATTCAGTCTTGCATTCGGCATTCTGTTGGGTTCCGGCTGGTTAGGAACAACCTGTCTTGATGAATGGCAAATAGGTATTTTAGGCGTATCCGCAGGATTCACCATTTTCCTGTCCGGCGGCGGAAAATACTCTTTGGATTATCTGCTACAGCCCCAACTATCCAAAAATAAATGGCTGGTATGGGTTACTTCCGGCGAACTTCCATTGTCTATCAAGCGATTCAGTAAAGTAGCAATCGGCGGTGCAGCCATATTGTTCATACTCACCCTATATACCAACCAGGTTTTTCATAATGGCGTATGGGGACCACTACATAACAAATCAGTAAAACCCAAAATTGAGATATCAGATGCAAATGTCAATAACGGAGCCCTGTCTTTTAAAGTATATCGTGTTGAGGGTGCCGATGTATACGGCTCATTTCTTATTGGCATTACTCTTAAAGACACAAGTGGAAAAGTGATACTTCAAAAGAATGGAGAAGACCTTGCATTATTCCCTCTCACTAATATAAAGAATGATTATATAGCTAAGGTAGTCCCTGGTAAACATAGCCTTATCATCCCATTGGGCAGCAAAGCTACTTTGGCAATTAGAGATAACAGTTTGCAAAATCTTCCCGAAGGCCAGTATGAATTAATATTGACCGACATTAGTGAAATTACTTGGAATAAAAACATCACAATCGAGTAAATCCGGCCTACTCTACAAACGGATCATAGACAAAGGTGTATATCAGCAAAATTTATTCGGCTGGCATACACCTTTATTCTTTTATTTTACCAAAATAACAGGTTTTATCTTCTCAAGCACTCAAAATTACCTACATATACTGAATTTTAGAAATTACTATGCCTAGTATTGGGTATTGCCATATCTTTTAACCTCATATAACTTTGCAGCCGATAAAATTATTAAAAAAATGAGAAAAATAACTGCAATCATTATTCTTTGTTTCCTACATTCTCTCACACTTCCGGCACAGGAAACTAAAGAAAAGTCTAAAAACCGTAAAACTTCTTCCACAGAAGAATATACTAAATTCCGTTTCGGAGGGTATGGAGAAATGGCGGCGAGCTATAAAGATTATAATTTCAATCGTTTTACTCCCAATGGTTCCGGTAAACTTAATCGTGGAGAGATTTCCATTCCACGTTTTGTATTAGCCTTTGATTATAAATTCTCCTCCAAATGGGTATTGAGTACCGAAATCGAATTTGAATACGGAGGTACGGGATCTGCTCGCGAAATTGAATGGTTTGAAGAGAACGGCGAATATGAAACAGAGATTGAAAAAGGCGGTGAAGTAGCTTTGGAACAATTTCATATCACCCGTCTCATTAATAAGCACATCAATCTGCGTTTCGGACACATGATTGTACCGGTAGGATTGACCAACAACCATCATGAGCCTATTAATTTCTTTGGAGTTTACCGCCCGGAAGGTGAAACAACGATATTGCCTTCCACCTGGCATGAAACAGGTATCGCCGTATTCGGTGAAATTGGACGGTTTGATTATGAACTTCAATTAGTCAATGGGCTTGATCCACAAGGATTCCGCAGCGAAGACTGGATAAAAAACGGCAGACAAGGAGCATTCGAAGTCAACAATTTCACCAGTCCGGCTTTTGTAGCCCGCGTAAACTACCATGGGGTAAAAGGATTAAGAGTAGGTGCTTCTTTCTATTATAACCAGACAGCAAAGAACGGAACTAAGCCTTGGAGAAATACAGGTTATAAATTTCCGGTAACCATTGTAACCGGTGATTTGCAATACAAAGGCTTTAATAACAACCTGATTGTACGCGGAAATGCCGTTTATGGAAACCTAGGAGCGAGCGGAGCTTTAACCACAATCAACAACAGTTCTTCAGCAGCTTCCGGTTACCCTAACACAACAGTAGCACAAAATGCAGTCAGCTACGGGGGTGAAGCAGGATATAATATAGGTTCTTTCTTCCATTCTAAAGCTCCCCGTATCTATCCTTTTATTCGTTATGAATATTACAATCCGATGGAAAAGACAGAAGCTAACACAGGTTTGTTGGCCGACAAACGTTTTCAGGTATCAGCCGTAACAGCTGGATTGAATTACTACGCTCTACCCAATCTAGTAATTAAAGCAGACTACACCCACCGCTCCATAGGAGGTGGAAAATATAATGACGAAAACTTAGTCTCTGTAGGCATAGCCTATATTGGTTGGTTTATCAAAAAATAAATATAATTTTTAATAGCAATGAAAATGAAAACATGGAAATTTCTGCCTATAATGGCAATGGGAGTATGTATGGCGATGACCTCTTGTAGTGAAGATTCTAAAAAAGAAGATGTTTCACCCAACCCATTTGCGGGTTTTAATACCCCGGACAGTGGCACTGCAACAGATGATGAATTAAAGGCTGCGGTTGCAACGTATGTAGATGATGTAGTGATTCCTACTTATCAAGATATGTACAATAAAGTAACCGCATTAAACACGGCAGTACAAAAGTTATCAACGTCCTCCAGTGATAATGATGTAGCCAATGCAGCAGACGCTTGGGTTGCAGCACGTAAACCCTGGGAAAAAAGTGAAGCTTTTCTATATGGTCCGGCAGATTTGAATAAGCTCGATCCTAGTCTGGATAGCTGGCCTTTGGATAAAGGAGGTATTGATGCAATTCTACAGTCCGGAAATTGGGAAGACGCTGTCGGAGGAGACGTAGACGACGGTGATGATGCACCAGCCGATGCACCACAGAACTTGCGTGGTTTCCATACTGCCGAATATTTATTGTTTGAGGATGGTGAAGCAAAAAAAATCACAGACCTGGATGCTAATAAAATAGGATACCTCAAGGCTGTTGTCGGACGTATGTCAAAAGACACAGAGCTTTTGTTAAAAGGTTGGACAGAAGGTAAAAATCTGGAGAACGGTGCCTATAAAGATGCAATGAAAGCACCTAACGGAACTTACTCTATAAGCAATATCAAACAATCTGTTGCAATGATACTAAACTCTGACAATGGTGCAGAAGGAATTGCCAATGAAGTAGGTGCAACGAAAATCGGAGATCCGGTAGATAAGTGGAACAGCGGAGATAAAGAAGGTGGTGTATTAGCCGTAGAATCCTGGTATAGCTGGAACTCTTTAGATGATTATACTGATAACATTTACAGCATCCGTAATGCTTACTATGGTAGTTTAGACGGAACTGTTGCCAGTGCAAGTCTGTGCTCTATCATGAAAAAAGTGAACCCGACATTGAACGACATGGTTGTTAAGCAGATTCAGGAAACAATCACAGCAATCAATGACATACCTCACCCCTTCCGTAACAATTTAGGCGCTACTACTGAAGTTAAGAATGCTCAAAACCAATGCGCATTTTTATGCAGTGGTCTGGCTTTAGTCCGCGGAAAATTAGCAGGAGAATAAACAATATTAATTATGATGACTAAGTTCTTTCTTTTAGGAAAGCCGGTTATCAAAGCATTACGAGGAGGACTCCCAAGGCGATTGGGAAGAATCCTCTTTGTTGCGATAAATATAGGCTTCCTGCAAGGTTGTGATCATGATGCTTTCGACGGCATTATTTATAAGCCAAACGGAGAAATAGCAAAACCGGAGGAATTATCAGCCGGTATTTCCACTATTTTTTCTACCGTAAGTGGCGCTTATGACACCAATGCAGACTGGGTCACCGGTGAATTATTAACACGTTTCAATCGTGGCGATGGTTTGTATGACAATTCTCGTGGAGTAGGTACAGGCAGCGGTAATGGATTAGGACCTATTTTTGGAGGCTATTCCTGCGGAGCTTGCCATAGAAACACAGGACGTACTACTCCGGCATGGGTCACAGGTGGTTCCGGTGCAGGCTTTTCATCTATGCTGGTTTATATTACACGCAAAACCGGAGGATATTTCCCCGAATATGGCCGTGTATTACATGACCAGTCCATTTATGGCGTAAAAGCCGAAGGCAAAATAAAGATAACCACTACTACCGAAAAGTTCAAGTTTCCCGATGGAGAAGAATATGAATTAATAACTCCTCATTATGAAATAACAGATTGGTATGATTATGAAATAAAGCCCGAAGATCTGATTATTTCGGTACGTGCCCCCTTGCGGCATGTCGGCATGGGTCAGATGATGGCACTTAACCACGATGAATTGAAACAGTTGGCAGCTCAAAGTAACTATCCCGAATACGGCATTAGCGGACGCCTGAATTATGTGACGGAAAAAGGAAAATATGACATTGGAATATCCGGCAACAAAGCCAACCATCAGGATTTAACAGTAGAACTGGGATTCTCTTCGGATCTGGGGGTAACCAATGACCGTTTTCCACATGAAGTGGGCGAAGGACAATCACAAATGATGGGATTTGCCAACCAAGGTGTAGAGATTTCGACCCGTGACATGGAAGATGTCGATTTATATATGCAGACATTGGGAGTTCCTGCACGCCGCAACGTGGATGACGAAACCATCAAACATGGAGAGCAAATGTTCTATCAAGCAAAATGCCATTTATGCCATACCGTTACTTTACATACCCGCCCGCGAGGCAGCGTATTACTGAACGGAACTCAACTACCCTGGCTGGGCAATCAGATCATTCATCCCTACTCCGACTTCTTATTACACGACATGGGACAAGGATTAGCTGACGATTACCCTAGCGGCCTGGCACGCGGTTGCGAATGGCGTACTACTCCATTATGGGGAATCGGCCTGCAGGAAATTGTCAACGGACATACCTATTTCCTGCATGACGGACGGGCACGTAACCTGACAGAAGCCATCATGTGGCATGACGGCGAGGGAGCCGCTTCACGTTCCATTTTCTCCCGCATGTCGAAAGAAGATCGCGCAGCCTTACTAACATTCTTGAACAGTTTATAATATAATCAGCAACAACAATGAAAAAAAAATATCTAGCACTCGCGCTCACTGCATTTCTGTGCAGCCACTCTTATGCTCAAGATTCAAATGCAAAAGAAATCGATGATAAATATGTAGAGAATGATGTTGTTTCGCTGGCAGGAAAGAAAGGTTTTTCTTTTTCTACCAAAGCCGGTGATTTCTTATTCAAGCCCTATGCCTTAGTTCAAACCAGCCTCTCTTTCAACCGATATGACGATCAAGGTTTGGAAAGCCTTTATGCACGTAACTGGGCAAACAGTGGTTTTGCTATTCCGAACGCAATACTCGGATTTACAGGCAAGGCATTCGGGAAAGTTACATTCAATTTATCACTGAATGCGGCAAAAAGCGGTGCCGCCTTATTGCAACAAGCCTGGTTTGATGTAGCGCTCAAAGAATCATTCCGTATTCGTGTCGGGAAGTTTAAAACGCCGTTTATGCATGCCTATCTGACCACACTGGGGGAAACATTATTTCCGGTGTTGCCCAGTTCCGTGGCAGGTGGCGTATTAATGCCCTATGACATCAATGCTGTGAAGCCGAGCATAGCTACCGGCTTCGACCTGGGTGTTCAGATACATGGTTTGATTAACGGAAAATGGAATTATCAGTTAGGTATTTTCAATGGCACAGGGATTGATGTCAATTCGGCAACCAAAGGAATGTGTGATGATCATAAATGGCTGCCCCAACTGCTTTACTCCGGTCGCCTGGTATATATGCCCAAAGGTGAAATGCCAGCCACACAAGGTAATCCGAACAATCTGAAAGAAGATAAAATGCAATTCGGTGTATCTACATCTTATAATGCCGAGGCCGAAGATCATAGTAGCAGCGATTGGCGTATAGGTGCAGAGTTTGCCATGGTAAAGAACCGTTTCTACTTTGCAGCCGAAGGTTATTACATGAATATGCATTTCACAGAAATCATGCATAAAGACAAAGACCTGAATTACTGGGGAGCTTATACACAGGCCGGTTATTTTGTAACTCCTAAATTACAGGCTGCTCTCCGTTATGATATATTCGATCGCAACGGGACAGACGAAGGCGGTTTGTTGAATATGCCTGCCATCGGAGCCAATTACTACTTTGTCGGTTCTAATTTAAAACTTCAGATGATGTACCAATATCTGGGCAGAACCGGTCATGACACGCAGACTGATCGTGATAATGATGGAGTGGGACTATCACGCCATAGCGTTACCGCTATGTTACAATTCACTTTCTAATGTATAGGAGGAGGAATCTGTCTATGAATAAAAGACTCAACTATTTATTGATAACCTGTGCCTGCCTAAACCTGTGTTCAGCTTGTGATGAAGGTAAAATCTATCCGGATGACACGATTGACAGTGGACGTACGGCTACTGTAACACTTCATTTCACCCATCTGGATGCTTGGCCGCAGAAAAACAATATGTCATTAATCTCCTTAGGTGAGGACGGAGTTACTCCCATATTGGTTAAGCGCATTCTGGAACCATCTAGCGAGGCAGAAGCTGTAACTGTAACATTAAACAACTTAAACGGAAACACGCGTAGTATTGCCGTAGCCGTTATCACGTCCGGAATGTCTTTGGTGCATGCGTATCAGTCATTTCCCGTAAATGCGTCGGATGAATCGCTGACTTTACCAGAGACAACAATCGAAGTGGCTTCATTCAGCCGCATCCAAACGCAAGTTTTCAATGCCAAATGTGTGATGTGTCATGGAGGAAGTACAACAACAGCCGGAGATTTGGATCTGACGGCAGCCAAAGCCTATCAATCACTGATTAATGTAAAAGCTCCCCATTCTGCGAAAGGAAAGAATTATGTCACTCCTGGAGATTTAAACAACAGTTATTTATTAGATGTATTAGAGCACGATAATCACATCGATATATTCAATGGAGCTGAACAACGTGAAGTTCGCGCTTTGATTCGGACATGGATCAAAGCAGGAGCCGAAAACAATTAACTTGTAACAGAAATTTTTGATATGAACAGCAAAAAACAACAACCCTTGAAATCAGAAAAGACTTTAGCAGAAATATTTAAATACGAAGTGGCAGACGGTGTTTCCGAGTATCATTTAATGATTCACGCAATCCAGCCGGAATCCACTTATGAAGAACAATTAAACGCCATTATAGATACATACTACCAATTACGGGAAAAAGAACTGCAAGGGACCGTCGCCATTTTCAAACGATACTTTTTGAGCGACGCTTCCAATCAGGCAGATACCTTGTTGGCACTTACTGCTGAAAGCTCGGATTGCGCACTTTCTATCGTAGAACAGCCACCATTGAATGGAACCAAAGTAGCAGTATGGATTTACCTTCAGACGAAAGTACAGACACAAATGCTGCATAATGGTCTTTTCGAAGTCAAGCATGGACCCTACCGTCACCTTTGGGGTGGCAGCTCTTTCAATCGGGCAGCCAACTCCGAATACCAAACCCGGCTACTATTAAACGACTATGTTATGCAGCTCATTGAACAAGGTTGCAAACTAGCCGCCAACTGTATTCGTACCTGGTTTTTCGTACAGAATGTGGATGTGAATTATGCCGGAGTAGTAAAGGCACGTAACGAAGTATTCGTTACCCAGAACCTGACGGAAAAGACACACTATATCTCCAGCACAGGTATCGGCGGACGCCATGCTGACCCCAAAGTACTTGTACAAATGGACACGTATGCCGTTGGCGGAATCAAACCCGAACAAATTCATTTCCTTTATGCGCCAACACATTTGAATCCCACCTATGAGTATGGTGTCAGTTTTGAACGTGGCACGTATGTAGATTATGGAGACCGGCGCCAAGTATTCATCTCCGGAACAGCAAGTATTAATAATAAAGGCGAGGTGGTATATCCGGGAGAGATCCGTAAACAGACAGAGCGGATGTGGGAAAATGTAAAGGCTTTACTGAAAGAAGCAGAATGTACATTTGATGATATGGGACAAATGATCGTGTATCTGCGTGACATAGCAGATTATACCATCGTCAAAGAAATGTACGACAAACGTTTTCCTTGTACCCCTAAGGTATTTGTACATGCGCCGGTATGCCGCCCGGGATGGTTGATCGAGATGGAATGTATGGGAGTAAAAACCTGTGAAAATAAGGAATACGCTCCCTATTAATATCATTAAAAAGATATGCCGTTGAAAAGATTACTTATCATTTTATACATCTGTCTGATAGGATTACTTGCCGCAGCCACTTTCATAGAGCAAGCATACGGGACAGAGTTTGTAGAAAGAAATATATATCACACAATCTGGTTTTGTTGTTTGTGGGGAGTTATTGCTGCAATAGGGGTTGTTGCCCTCATCCGACGTTCCTTATGGCGGCGACTTCCCGTTTTGCTGTTTCATGGCTCCCTCCTCGTTATCTTGGTGGGGGCCATGATTACATTTATCTATGGCGAACAAGGATATATGCATTTACGTCCGGATACAGTAAAAAGCAGCTTTCATTCGCCACAGGGCGACAAGAACATTCATCTGCCATTCACGATGAAGCTAGATAGTTTCCGGGTAGAGTATTATCCGGGGACAAAAGCTCCCGCCGATTATGTCAGTCATATCAGCTATTCACTTCCCGGTCAGAAAGATTCCGTGCACAACGAATGTATCTCAATGAACCGTATCTTTACTACACAAGGCTTCCGATTTTATCAGTCCTCATTTGACGAAGACGGTCAAGGAAGTTGGCTGACAGTAAATTATGATCCATGGGGTACAAGAGTGACCTATAGCGGCTACATTCTACTGGGCATCTCTATGATTTTACTACTATTTTGCCGTCAGGGAGAGTTTCGTAAGTTACTAAATCATCCCCTATTGAAAAAAGGAGGATTATTTATCTTATTCCTTTTCTACCTGACAGGAACAATGCAGGCACAGCAAACACCTCTTCGTGTATTAAACAAAATACAAGCAGACAGCTTGGCACAACAACAGGTTATTTACCATGACCGGGTAGTACCATTCAATACACTGGCAAGAGACTTCGTCAAAAAACTGACAGGAAAAATCTACTATAAAGGATTGACTCCCGAGCAAGTTATAAGCGGTTGGATTCTTTACCCGGATTCATGGAAGAATGAACCTATGATATACATCAAAAGTCCCGAACTGCATCATTTACTCGGTTTGGAATCTTCTTATGCACGCTTGACCGATTTATTTGACGGTCCAGTCTACCGTCTTCAGAAAACCTGGCAACAAGAACAGGGAAAAAGTAGCAAACTCGCCAAAGCCATCCAGGAAACGGATGAAAAAGTGGGACTGATCCTGATGGTGGAAAAAGGAACATTCATCCAGCCATTACCCACTGATGGTAGCGTGCAACCTCTCTCCGAACTGGAAGTGAAAGCCGAATTACTCTACAACCGGATTCCGTTCAGCAAGATTCTTTTTATGATAAATCTGTCATTGGGAGTGTTGTCTTTCATGCTTCTACTTCATAACAGCCTGCAAAGAAATACACCCTCGCCCAAAGCCAAAACGATTTCCCGCACAGCAGGAACGATCTTTTCTGTTGCACTCTATCTTGCTTTCATATTCCATTTAGCAGGATATTGCCTGCGCTGGTATATTGGCGGACGTGTTCCTCTTAGCAACGGTTATGAGACAATGCAGTTCATGGCACTCTGCATCCTCTTGATAGCCTGTCTGCTCCATCGAAGATTCTCATTTATACTTCCATTCGGATTCTTGCTCTCCGGCTTTGCGTTGTTAGTCTCTTATCTGGGACAGATGAATCCCCAGATCACCCCATTAATGCCGGTGCTCGTCTCTCCGTGGCTAAGTATTCATGTTTCATTGATTATGATGTCTTATGCCCTATTGGCATTCATCATGCTAAACGGAATACTGGCATTATGCCTCCGAAAAAAAGAATCGGAAAACAATGTCTCCGGAAACGACGCTGTACAAGACAACCGGATAGAACAGTTGACGCTAGTCAGCCGTTTGCTACTCTACCCTGCTACGTTCTTTTTAGGGGCAGGCATCTTTCTGGGAGCAGTTTGGGCAAACGTTTCCTGGGGAAGATACTGGGCGTGGGACCCGAAAGAAGTATGGGCGCTGATCACTTTCCTGGTATATGGAGTAGCATTCCATTCACAAAGCCTGCGCATTTTCCGCAAACCACTATTCTTCCATATCTATATGATTCTTGCTTTCCTGACTGTCTTAATGACCTATTTCGGAGTAAATTATGTTCTTGGGGGGATGCATAGTTATGCAAATTCCTAAACCACTATATATAGCTAGTAACCGATAGAAGAATACCCATTTTAGGGGATTGCGGGAAAAGCGGAAAGCCCCTATCTTTGCAGTATCAGAATTAAATTAATTAGTCATAATTATATTACGTAGCCACATTAAAAATACATAGAAATCGGCCGAAGTGATTCACCCGCATTTCTTTTATTTGGTTGTTAAGTTAGAAAAAACCATATAATGTATTCATTTTGGAATATGAATAGATGACATATTCTAAAAGAGGCAAGGACGTCCGGCTTGTGAAAGCCGGACGTTTTTTTATATCAGTAAGAGAATAAAGTAAGAGAGCTCATGCATTCATGAGCTCTTTCCAACCAGCCGTTTCGAAAACGATATACTCCGCTATAAATTTCTCCATCTCCTCCTTCTTCACAGGATGCAACACCAACTCTTCGAGTAAGGCAAACAACCATACCGTATTCAAGTGAATGAAAAAATTGGTTATTGCTATATTGATATGCGGATATTTCTGTTTCATTCCTTGAAAAAAGACAGAAATCGTACGCGTCATCAAATCCGTATATTCGGAACGGAAGTTCTCCAAAACAGAACCTTGTGCCTGAAAAAGCAGCAGCCGTAAACGGTCACGATGTTCAGAGACTAATCTGATATATTCCCGTACAGATGTTTTCTGGTAATCCGAATCCATAAAGACATCGATTGTCATCTGATCGGCATCATGATTATAAATCATAGCATACAGATCATTCAATACCGGTTTCAGAATCGTACGGAATATCTCATCTTTATTGGTGAAATAATGATAGATATTACTCACCGTCACCCCTGCCCTCGAAGCTATTTCACGCATAGAGGCATCCTTGTATCCCTTTTCCAGAAACACTTCTTCGGCTACCTTCAAGATTCGCTCTTGTATATCTCCCTTCAAAAACTGCATAGTATCACTGCTATTTATCCATTCATATTTGTAACCTGTCTGTTCACCATCCGGGCAAATATACCATTTTTCTTTTTCAATTCCTCCGGTGTTCCCATTTCAGCAACACTTCCATTCTCCAATACTACAATTTTGTCGGCATTGGCAACGGTTCGCATACGGTGCGCAATAATCAGTACTGTTTTGTTACGTACCAATTCCGATATGCCTGCCTGTATCTTGGTTTCATTTTCCACATCGAGCGAAGCAGTAGCCTCATCCAGCAAAACAATTGGAGCATCCTTCAACAAAGCGCGGGCGATGGAAATACGCTGCCGCTCACCACCTGACAATGTTTCCCCGTTCTCACCGATAATCGTCTGATATCCCTGCGGCATTTTAGTGACAAACTCATCACATTGTGCTAGGCGGGCAACTCTCCGGACTTCCTCATCCGTAGCATCCCGTTTGCCAATACGGATATTATCCATGATGGAAGCATTAAAAAGAACTACTTCCTGAAAAACAACGGAATAGTTCGTCAGTAACGTTTCAGGATCAATCCGGCTGATATCCTGTCCGCCGAGGGTAATCTTTCCCGACTGAATATCCCAAAAACGTGCTGCCAACCTGGCTGCCGTACTCTTGCCACTGCCCGAAGGACCCACCAAAGCTGTTTTTTCGCCTTGTCGGGCAGTAAAGGACAAGTTCTTCAATATTTGTTTTCCCTGCTCATAAGCAAAGTCTACCTGCTGAAACTCGATGTCATAGCCTTTAGGAGTAAAATCGGTAGTTCCATGCTGTACCGGCAATGCTTCCATCTCATTCATTCTGCTGATACGCACATCCAGATAGAACAAAGCGGCAATATTATTCATCACCTCGCTGATCGGAGCATATACACGCGAGCCGATCACCATAAATATAAGATAGGTAAACAAATCGATTGTCCCCGAAGCCAAGAGATTGGCACCGACGATAATGACGCTTGTCAAGCCGAGTTTCAATACACTTTGGGAACCGTTTACCAATATGCCGAGCACCAGTTCATTACGGGTCAGTACCTTTTCATAGGTATCGATGCTTGCATCCAATTTCTCCAGATAGTCCCTCTCCTGATTATAAGATTTTATCTCCTGAATAGTATCAAGTCCTTCTTGAATATGTTCAGTCACCATTCGCTTGTTCAGATAATTACTTTCATTGCTTTTCTGTATTTCCTTCTTCGAGAAAAGAAGAATTGCGGCGGCAAGCGGCACTACCCAGAACAAAGCAATCGTCAACTGCCAGTTATAAAATGCCATACCGACGGTAATAAGCAGAATGCTGATAATGGAAGCAAACAACTGGGGAACCGCATGCGAGAAAGTATGTTCGAGATCAGTGCAGTCATCCATAATCGTGGCGGTAAGGTCGGAAAGATTCTTTTCGCCGAAGAAAGCCAGAGGCAACTTGCGAAGTTTTTCCGCCAATGAGATACGCCGGTTCGCGCTCTCATCATAAACGGTGGTATAGGTGCTACGATATTGCAATACCGCAAATATATACATGACTATCATAAAGATAATACCGAGTATGCTATAGTAGAGAATACCATGCGTCACCGAAACCGAAGGCTGAAACACCGGACGAAGATATTCCTCAAGAAAGAGAAAAACAAATACCGCCGGCAACATCAATACAATATCTAGCAGTGTAGTGAAAAACACACCTTTACAGAAATCTTTTGCTCCTTTAGTTGAAAGGGCAAAACGTCTTTTTATTACTTCAATCATTAGAAACCTCCTTTCCTATTGTCCAGCGAACGGATTGCTGGTATTCATTCCACATATTATAATAGATACCTTGTTTTTCAAGCAGTTTGGCATGTGTGCCTTGTTCCGCAATCTTACCCTTGTCAATCACAAGAATATTATCGGCATCCGTGATGCTTGAAAGACGGTGGGCAATCATCAATACGGTTTTTCCTTTTGTCAGTTCTTTCAGGGCTTGCTGAATCAGATGCTCATTTTCGGGATCGGCAAAAGCAGTCGCTTCGTCCAGTACGATGATGGGGGCATTTTTCAGTATCGCACGTGCGAGCACGATTCGTTGTTGTTCCCCGCCGGAGAGATACGTTCCTTCTGTACCGATCTTTGTATTTAGTCCGAGCGGAAGTTTATTGATAATTTCCCGGCATTGTGCCATATCTACTGCCCGTTCCACTTCCTCCATTGTCGCGTTGGGATTACCATATTTGATATTTTCAAGCAAAGAAGTCTTAAATAGCTTTGTATTCTGAAACACAAAAGAAATATGTTTCATCAGTTCTTCAGGGGCGATTTCTCTTACATTGATGCCACCTATTAAAACCTTCCCTTCTGTTGCCTCCCAGAAACGGGGAACAAGACGGGCAATTGTCGTTTTCCCTCCGCCTGAAGCTCCGACAAGAGCTACTGTCCTTCCTTGCGTAATGGTGAAACTGATATCATCCACCGCCTTTTGATTAGCTCCCGGATAGCTGAAGGAAACCTTTTCGAACTGAATACTGAATTCCTTTACCGGTTGTGGATGCGCTACAACAGTCAGGTGCTCATAAGCAACCAGATTTTCAAGACGTCCGATGGCCTCACTCGCCTGCCCCAAAGCCTGATTGAGATACATACTTTTCATGATACTTTGGGAGAATACGGGAGTAATGAGAACAAATAGGAAGAAATTAAGTAATACCGATGCATAATTACCAGAATAACCGATCAGCAAAATAGCCAACGGAGCAAGGAAAAACACAAAGCCATTGATAATAACGGTATAGAGCGACATCGGCTTCTCCCACATTCGTGTATAGCCGAATACCATTTTATTATAATTCATGATACAGCGATGAAAGTTCTTGAAAGAGTAAATGGTCTGCTGGAAAACCTTCACTACGGGAATTCCTCTCACATACTCTACAGCTTCGGTATTCATTTCCTCCAGAGAAGTCATGTAGCTTTTCATAAACTGCCGTCCCTCCGCATTCATCATAAATCCCATAACCAGCATGGCAATAATTACAGGAACGATACATGCCAGACCGAGTATCCAGTCGAACATAAAAATCAGTATGACAGCTACCAACGGCACTAGAAAAGTAGCCGCAAGGTCGGGCAACTGATGTGCCAGAAAACTATGGGTAACCCCTGCATTGTCATCTATAATCTTACGGATACGTCCGCTCGTATTAATGTCAAAGAAACCGAGAGGCATACGCACTATCTGGCGCATGGCTTCTTTGCGCAAATTCGATTCAACCCGAAAAGCTGCAAGATGCGAAGACATCAAGGCGGCAAAATAAAGGACGATACTCGCCACGGCCATGCCTGCCGCCCACCAGGCATACGTCACCACATTACCGGAAGAGGTTATCTCTCCGTATTCAAGCAGTTCTCTCACAATCAGCCAAATAAGAATATAAGGCAACATGCCCGCCAGGGCACTTAGGGCAGACAGTAGCATTGCCGCAGGCAAAAGCACTTTCCGTTTACCCATGTAGTTCTGAAGTTTTTTCAATGTACTCATAACGTACGTTCAATCTATATTAAGTTCGACAATCATTTAACTTATCGCTTGTTTTCAAAAAAGAACAATATTCGAAATCGTTCAAAAAAAAAGAGAGCTTATATTTCTATAAGCTCTCTTCATCCCATTCAATCCGGTGCATGTGCACCTTTGATATATGATTAATCTCGACTCGTCTCTCACTGATTCGCATAAGTTTTCAATTATTTTCTGCAAAGGTACCGCTCACCGGCAAGACGAGCAATACCTAAAAATAATGAAATTTGCTATTCAGACTATAACGAATAAGTAATGATTAAAACAACAGAATAGTTATTCATGTTTCAGCCACGTACTTGGCAATACTTCTTTTTCACTTTTTTCATTCACCAGTTCCATCTGCAATACGCCTCCGTTACAATCGAAGTAACGCACCTCTATCGGATGAAGCCCGGCTTTCAATGCCTTCTGCACAATAATCTCCACCGGCGAATGTGCTCCATCATTATCTCCCAACAATTCACCGTCGAGCATCAATGTGCTACCGTCGTCCGAAAGAAGGGCAAATGTATAGATACCATCGGCAGGAACTTCCAGATAGCCGGTCAACACCAGACCGATATTTCCTTTCACCTCTTCGGGGATAGATACCGATTCCACCACATACTCCCCTTTGACAGGAGCTGCTTCAATATCCGCACAAAGATTACCACGAAAATCGTGCCATACTGCTTTCAAGCCGGACTGCAAAGCAGCCGGAGCAGTCACCGCCTCCGCATAAGGAGCCTTTACATACTTGGTACGCACCACATCCGATGGAGAACCATCCGGACGGAAAGTACGGAAAGCAAAATCGGTAGTCTCCTCCACTTCCAAAGCACCGTCATAAAGAGCTGATTCCTTGGTAGGCATACTTCCATCTGTCGTATAGCGTATTTCAGTGCCGGGCAACGGGCAAGTCAAGTCAACTGCTGTTTCATCAATAAATGCATTCACTTTATAGAATCCCTGCAAATCGGGCACACGATAATTTACCCTCATCACATCCATCCGTTTAAACTGCGGAACAAGCTGACGATAAAACTCTTCGAGACTTGGTTTAGCAGCCGGCTCTGCCCAAGCTATTTCGCTCAATGCAATCATGCGGGGAACAATCAGATATTCAATGCGTTTCATAGTCGGAATCCATTCAGCCCAGAGATTAGCCTGTACACCCCAGATGTATTTCTTCTCTTCCGGTGATAACCGTTCATCCGCACACGGATCATACGCCAGTATTTTCTTTACTGAATTCTGATCCTGCGCATAATCAAAATAGAAATGTTCATTCGGACAAGCAATCACTTTCTGCTTTTGTGCGGTCGCCGTAGGCAACGCGTCTTTCGCCCAACTTCTCCACCATGTAATAGCAGCATCGGAAGATAATCCGTCGGTTACCACTTCATCCCAACCAATAAGTTTCTTTCCGTTGGCAAGGAAGAATTTCTCCATGTCACGTACAAACCATGCCTGAAGCTCTTCTACTGAACCCAGTTTTTCCGTACGAATACGTTTCTGACAGAGAGGACATTTCTTCCAGTTGGCTTTCTCCACTTCATCACCACCCATGTGCACATATTCATAAGGGAAAAGCTCGAAAATTTCTTTGAACACATTCCTACAAAACTCCAGCGTTGTATCTTTACCCGGACAGATAGGAGAAGAGAATGTTTCCCCCCACCCGATTAATCCGTCGCACGCCAATTCCGGATATTGACCGATAGCCGCCAGGAAATGTCCCGGCATATCAATCTCGGGAATGACATCAATTCCTCTTTGTGCAGCATAGGCTACAATTTCTTTGATATCATCGTGAGTATAATAGCCTCCATACAGCGTATCTCCTTCCACAATGCGTATCTTATCTTCCGGAATCAGGAAATCGGTATTATCTTCCTCTTTCGCACGTGCCATACAGGTACGATCCTGCGTATTGAATTTACGCCAGGCCCCTTTTTCCGTAAGCAACGGGTACTTCTCGATCTCTATACGCCAACCTTGGTCGTCGGACAGGTGCCAGTGGAATTTATTGAGTTTATACAAAGACATCAGATCCAGTACATGCTTCACCTCATCTTTATTCCAGAAATGACGGGAAGCATCCAGCATAAATCCACGCCATTCAAAACGGGGGGCATCTTCTATTTGCACGGCAGGAATCGAATAAGTTTGTTTTTCTCCCTGTACTTCTATCGTTGCAGGAAGCAACTGGCGAATAGTAGTAATCGCAGAAATAAAGCCCGAATAGTCAGTTGCCTCTACCCGAACAGACTCCGGTGTAGACTCAAGTTTATAAGAGCCGGGCTTTCCACCGGTATCTTTCAACTGGAAATACATATCTACCTGATTCTGATCGGTAGTGACTTCAACAGAAGACGATATGACATTCCGAAGAATCTCCTGCAGATACCCGACAGCCGGAAACAAGGACTGATCGGAAACCCCAATCTTCATTCCATCTTTTAAAACAAACGAGCCAGACTGCTCGGTCAGACTAACGGGGGTAGGTAGGATTGCAATCTCTTGCTTGACGGTGGGCGTACAAGAAGAAAAAACACAAGCTGATACAATGAGTAAAGAACTACTTAGTTTTTTGAACATGCGGTTAACTATTTAATAAATGATTTGTCCTGTCTTTAATTGACCATCTATATATAATACAACTAAAACATAGAAACTACTAAAAGCCCGGAAAAAGTTTTTTTTGCGACTTGACGTCACAGACTCCTATAAATGTTTATCTTTGCTAGCCAATCTCAATCAAACAATTAATTATAAAGAGTCACTTCAATGTCAAGAGAGAACATCTTAATCAAAACCTCATGGATTAGCACCATTGGCAATGCAATCCTGTCCGCATCAAAAATCTTCATCGGTTTATGGGCCGGTAGTTTGGCGGTAGTAGGCGACGGTATCGACTCGGCAACCGACGTCGTTATCTCTATCGTTATGATTTTTACGGCACGCCTCATCAACCGTCCTCCTTCAAAGAAATATGTATTCGGTTATGAGAAAGCGGAAGGCATCGCGACAAAGATTCTGTCACTGGTGATATTTTATGCCGGTATGCAAATGCTGATATCTTCCATTCAAAGCATCTTTTCAGATGAAGTGAAAGAGATACCATCGGCTATCGCTATCTATGTGACTATATTCTCTATTGTCGGCAAACTGATGCTGGCTTCGTACCAGTACAAACAGGGAAAGAAAATAGACAGTTCCATGCTGACGGCGAATGCGATAAATATGCGTAATGATGTTGTCATTTCGGCCGGAGTTTTATTAGGGTTGATTTTTACTTTTATATTCAAATTGCCGATACTCGATTCGATAACGGGATTGATAATCAGCCTCTTTATCATCAAGTCATCCATCGGTATTTTTCTCGACTCGAATGTGGAGCTTATGGATGGCGTGAAGGATGTCAATGTGTATAATAAGATATTCGAAGCTGTCGAGAAAGTGCCGGGAGCAAGTAATCCGCACCGGGTCAGGTCGAGAATGATAGGAAACCGGTATATAATTACGCTCGATATAGAGGTGAATCCGCAGATAACGATTACACAAGCGCATGAGATTGCCGGGGCGGTGGAGAAAAGTATCGAAAGCTCAATAGATAATGTTTATGATATTTTGGTGCATGTGGAACCTGCCGGGGAGTGTCAGACGGATGAGAAATTCGGGGTAGACAAGGATATGGTGTGACACGTGAAAATCTTCGGCAACAAAGAAAGCTATTCCGCTTCTTTTTCTTAACTTTGCGTTCATCGTTCACATTTTAATAAAAATTTGATATGGAAGGAACATTCAGGCGCTATCCTATCGGGATACAGGACTTTGAACAGTTGCGCAACAATAAATACATCTATGTTGATAAAACTGCATTGATTTATCAACTCGTAAGTACAAACACTGTTTATTTCTTGAGTCGTCCCCGTCGTTTCGGAAAGAGCCTGCTCATCTCTACGCTCGAAGCCTATTTTCTGGGAAAGAAAGAACTTTTCAACGGACTTGACATGGAGCAGTTGGAGAAAGACTGGACAGTGTATCCGGTGCTACATATCGACTTTAGCGGCAGTAAATATATGGAAGCAGAGTCACTTCGCGCATCTATCAATGTTCAGCTGTTACTTTGGGAAAACATCTACGGACGTCAGGAAGGCGAAGACACATTTAGTTTACGTCTGGAAGGTATCATCCGCCGCGCTTATGAGCAAACCGGGCAGCAGGTTGTCGTATTAGTGGACGAATATGACGCCCCGATGCTGGACAGTAACAATAACCATGAGTTGCAGCATGAGATTCGTGGTATCATGCGCGACTTCTTCAGCCCCTTAAAAAAGTCAGGTAAATATCTTCGCTTCCTCTTCCTGACGGGCATCAGCAAATTCAGCCAGATGAGCATATTCAGCGAACTTAACAATCTTCAGAACGTCAGCATGAGCGACAATTACAGCACTATCTGCGGTATCACCGAACAGGAACTGCTGACGCAGATGAAAATTGATGTCGAACAGATGGCACAAGCCAACGATGAAACGTATGAAGAGGCGTGCGCCCACTTGAAGAAGCAATATGACGGATATCATTTCAGTAAATCCTGTGTGGATGTGTACAATCCTTTCAGCCTGATTAATGCTTTTGCCCAAAAGAGTTATGAGAACTACTGGTTTTCTACCGGTACCCCTACCTTTCTGATAGAACTCCTGCAACAAATGAACTTTGATATCCGTCTGCTCGACCGTATGGACGCCAAGCCGGAAGACTTCGACAAGGCTACGGATTGTCTCACCGACCCAATTCCGGTGCTCTACCAAAGCGGTTATCTCACAATCAAGTCGTACGATGCTTTCTTTCGTACCTATACATTAGGCTACCCGAACGAGGAAGTAAGAATCGGCTTTATCGAGTCGCTCATCCCTTCTTATCTTTACCAACCTACGCGCGAAAGCAACTTTTATGTAGTGTCCTTTGTGCGTGATTTAATGAAAGGAAACCTTGAATCTTGCCTTGAACGCACCCGGTCTTTCTTCGCCTCTATTCCGAACGACCTAAACAACAAAGAGGAAAAACATTATCAAACTATATTCTATCTTCTGTTCCGCTTGATGGGACAATATGTGGATACCGAAGTCAAAAGCGCTGTCGGACGGGCGGACGTGGTTATCAAAATGCAGGATGCTATTTATATACTTGAATTTAAAATGAACGGCACCGCAGAAGAGGCTTTAGCGCAGATTAACAGCAAAGGGTATGCGATTCCTTATGAGGCAGACCACCGGAAAGTGGTGAAGGTCGGCATCAACTTCGACAGTACCACGAGAACGATTGGAGACTGGAAAATCGAAACGGATTAACAGCGTACGCCACTTGCTTGAAGTAGACAAGGATATGATGTGACACATGAAAAAGGCAGCAGTTGCTCTCGTCTGTGAGTAACTGCTGCCTTTTTGCGTGTTCTGTGCTGTCGTAGCCGGGAAATTAGGGTGTATTGCCACAGCTTGCTGTGGTGCGTTTCCCTAACTTGTTGTGGCATGCTCCCCTTGCCTGCTGTGGCATGCTTCCCTAGCCTGCTGCGGCACGTCTCCCCAGCCTACTGCGGCACACATCCCTTTCCGCCGTTCCGGTTTTACGTATTCAATAGGCTGTTGCTTTGATACGCAGCTTGATGGCATTTTCGGCTGTATCCAGTACCAGTTCGCAGTTTTCAGAGGTTACAGAACTACCGGTGACGTCCATTTCCAATGAGGTGATTTTCTCAAGATCGAGTTGGGTTAAGGTGTATCCGTCTCCTTTCACCACCGTGAATCCACCTTCGGGAAAATGGGATGGCCGCATCTTCCATTGAGCCACAAACGTCAGTTTGTCCTTGTCAAGGGTGATTTTCTCTACCGGTGTAGAGTTGTCTTTGTCGTCGCCGCCGCAGGCGGTTACCAACGTTGCTGCCACAAGGCAGAGGAAAAAGATTCTTAGTTGTTTCATGCGTCTTTCTGTTTTCTTTAAAAGGGTAAATTATGAAAGGCTGCCGCTTTTTTGTTTGCCATGAGGGCGGATGCGCTGTCTGCAGCCGGACTGTCCGTCCTCATTCGTGACCTGCTTCTTTATGCAGCCGGGTCGGGGGCTTCACCTCCTCCGGGGATTTCAGGGTCGGGCGCTTCGCCACCGCCACCGCCACCACCACCCGCGTTTTCGTCACCCAGCAGAATCGGGAAACGGTAAGAGCGTGGCGTTTTCAATGCCTTGTTGCTTCCGCTATATTGTGTCGTGATGCTTAGCGCATAGAGCTTTCCGGCTTCTATGGCAGGTAGCATGATGGTGAGTTGTGACGGTGCGTTGTGAACGATGACGGACACTTTCAACGGGACGGCTCCCTCTTCGTCTTTGGTGAGATAGATGCCGACCGAAGGGTCGTCACCGAGGATTTTAATGTTGCTTCCGCTGATAACGGCAGGACCGCCGGAAGTGATGACCTGGCTGATACTCTTCGTCACGGAGTCGGTGATGGAGTTGATGACCGGCCCCGTCTGTGCCAGCCCGTTGCAGATTACTTTTACGGCTTTGAGCTGGTCGCGCAGCAGTTGTCCCGGTGTGTAGGACACACCGAGCGAGTGCTTCGTGGCGTCAAACTGGGCGTTCTCCCCGAGGAACGAACCGCGTACGGTGACGATGTACTGTCCCACACCGTCTACCACGCTCTTCCCTTCGGCGATGGCTTCCACCTTCTTCTGGTCGGCAAGGTCGAGGATGTTCTCGATGGTTTCCTGCCGGTACTCGGTACGCTCCTTGATGATGCGTGCTGCGATTTCTTTGTTGTGCAGACTGCCTGTGATGCGTGCGCGTCCGGTGTAGTCGCCTTTTTGCTCGGTCATGATGTTGTCGTAAAGGTCAACATTGAGCGTGATTTTTTCGTTTGTTGCCATGATAATGATTGTTTTAAGGAAAGTGAATATCTATTTATTAGTTACGTTCTGTGCTGCTTGTCATTTCGCACGTATCTTGATAGCATTACCGTCCAGATAAAGTTCGAGATAACTGTCATATGTCATGCCCCCAGTAGTATTAGTCATCAGATGGAACTTCATAAGATCACTGTCAGTCAAGGTGTAGCTGTCGGTTCCCTTAACAACGGTTTCGGCTCCTGGCCGGACAGTGGAACGACTCAACAAGTAATCATATAGATCTAATTTAAAATCAGAATCCGCCGGAAGTTCGTTTTCAACCGTAACGGTGGGGATGGTCACTTGATTGCCATTAATCGCAGCTTGCAGACAGAGGCTCCGTTCACTCCCATACGTTCCCTCCTCCCTTGCTTTTATTTTTCCGCCTTTCAGTTGCAGTATTCCTGTAGGGGCAACAAGCACTTCCTGCCCCTTTATGCTTTTGGAGATTTCAGCATCGCCTTCCATAATGAGCGTGGCATTATCACCGACAGAGATACCAATTAGCTGGTCATTATCATTCCCATTGCCGGAATATAGTTCGAAGCCGTTACCCAGCGTTAGTTTGCAAGACGCCCTAACAAATATGCAGGCGACTTCAGCTAAATGGGCATCAGCATTTCCATAAATGTTGAGGTTGGTCAGCTTCAATGACGCGCCGTTTGTAAGCTCAAAAAGGCTTTTGTCGCTAGCGGTACGGGAAATACTATAATTATCGCCGCTGATAGGATTATTTCCGTCGTCAATAGCAATGTGTTTGCCGTCTATTGAAAAGGCAAAATGCTCTGCATCCGCAGCAACCTCAAAACTTCCACCGAGGATGATTTGTGTTGGTGCATCCGCAGTGCCGTCTGCCGTTTCAATAGCGGTTTTCAGTTCGGCTGCGGTAGTGACAAGCGTCTTGTTGCTGACCGTCACAAGGCAGGTGGCGGACTTTTCGCGTGCGGTGGCGGTGATGGTAGCTGTTCCTTCAGCTACGGCGGTCACCAGTCCGTCTTTACTTACGGTGGCTACGGAAGTTTTGTCACTGCTCCATACTACGGATTCGGCAGTCACCCGGTCGGGGACAATGGTGGGAACCAGCGTTTCGGTCGCTCCCGATTTCAGGGTCAGAGTCTCATGATTGAGGGTGATGCTCTCTACGGGCACGGAGTTGTCGTCATTGTTGTCGTCGCCACAGGCGGTTGCCAACGTTGCTGCCATAAGGCAGAGGAAAAAGATTCTTAGTTGTTTCATACGTCTTTTGTCTTTCTAAAAGGGTGAATAAATCGTGTTCTCTTTTCGGACAAAAATAATATGCAACAACGAAAAGGTATAGCCAAAATCCTGCATTGTATAGCCAAAATCCTGCAAATCTTGCAGGATTGCCGGAAATTCCATTGTTCGGAGAAACTTCTACCTATGCATTGATGGAAACAACAGCATTTGATGATAAAAGAGTATCGCCTTCTCCTTTAAAGTACAGACTTTTGTTGGCGGAACTCAGTAGGAGTCATTTTTACCAATTCGCGGAAATTGCGGTTGAAGGTGCGCATTGCCTTGAAGCCCGACGCTCCGGCAATGTCTTCGATTGTGTGGTTCGCGTAGTCCGGAAGCAGGAGCAAGTCCATGGCATGACGGATGCGCAGGCGGAGAAGATAATTTTGCAAGGTCAGTCCTGTGGCACGCCCCACAGCGGCGGAGAGATTACGCTCGTTTGTGCCAAGAGCTTTAATCAGGTCGCCACGCTTGAAGTTGTAGTCGAGGTACGGTTGTTCTTTCTGCAGATAGGCTTCGAGCTCTTCAAACAAGTGGTTGCTATCGCCAGATTGCAGGTAACAGATGAGGTCGCCCATATCGGCTTCGAGCGGTGGTTGGGGCAGTTTCCCATCCTGTTCGACGATAAAACGGCGTAGCATCTCGTAAGTGTAATGATAGTTAGTGTACAGCCATGCAAAAGCAGGATAGAAAACCACGATAAGGAAACTGAAACTAAACTCGGGTATCGGTCCCGGACAGACAAGTAAAACCCATGCGCCAATGCCGACACTCAACGCATAAAGGAAAGCGCGCATCGTCCACCGGAGTTCCAGTTTTGAGATACACTCTCCGGTCAATTCTTTTAAATGCGTGATGTAGTGGTGTTTTTTACGGAAAAAGAGGCGGACGTAAACGAACAGTTGTACGGTATAGGTGACACCGAACAAGGTCCGCACTGCCAACGGGAGATTGTGAACGACACACGCACGCCATTCTGCTAAAGAATATACACAGACGTCCGCTTCAATGCAGCAACTCACCACATACAGCAGAATGAAAACGAGCGAAGGCGCCGCATGCTTCATCACATTGGCAAAAGTGACGTATCTGCTGTCGAACAGCAATATCAACATAAACGTGAACATCAACGCCTGCGAAGAAGCAAGCACCAACACCAATATTGAGAATAAGTCCAACGACCGGTATACGCCGAACCCGTCAACCAGCAACTCCGCCAAATGACCGGCAGCGATAATGAGAGAAGCAGCGATGAAGAAATGGCATGCACGCCTGTATTTGGGATTAATGGCGTGCGCCATCTGCTTGAAGCAGACAAGACCGAAAGATATAGACAGACATATTCCGATAATAATGCCGTTTGTTAGTGTGTGTAAAGCCGGTATATCCATTGCTTAGCATTTATTTTCCCGACAAAGTTAATGAATCTTGACGAGAAACCGACTAGTTACACCCTGTAAAACTCGACAAGTCTGCAAAATCGTATAGAAACAACCTAATAGCTAATCTTCACTCCGGCAAAGAAACTTCTCGGCAGAGAAGGCCCGTAAATATAGCCGGAATCCCGATTAGCTCCTCTATCAAAGTCCTTCTGATAAGACTCAAAGAGGTTCTGAACTCCGCCGTTTAGTTGCAAATTGACTGTTTTGTATAGCTTGAAGTCATAAGCCAGTTTCACTCCCAAATCGAAGAAACGGGGTGTACGGATGGCTTCCGCCTTTCGTTCGGGCATTGCGCCCAGTTCGGCGTTCTCGGCGGTGATATCCATGCGTTGCACTAACATTCTCCCGGTATAAGTTCCTGACAGGGCAATGGATAAAGGTTTGATGGGAGTATAAGTAGCTGTGAAGTAACCATATGTATCGGGAGTACGGAAAATTTTCTTTTCTGCCGGTGCGTCGTCATGCCATTTATGAGGTTCATCGTATCGGCTGCGTTGCAAAGTGAGTCCCGCTTGTATTTGCAGGATGGAAAGATAAGCCACTTTGCCCTCCAGCGTTAGCCCCATCACTTTCGCGCCGGGACCGTTACTGCGTGTTTTTACCAATATCCCATCGCCACGGTCATAAGGTTCGCCCAACACGAAGACATCTGTCAGTCTTGTATAAAAGCCCTCGATCAAGAAATTCGTCTGGAATACTCCGAAACGGTGATACATATCTGCGGACGCACTGAAACTTTGGGATTTCTCTTCTTTCAAGTTCTTCGCACGCTCAATCATTGCCACTGTTCCGCCCACATTTTCAATATGCATATCTTCATCAAAAGCCTGCGGAGCACGGAATCCGGATGAATAGCTCAAACGCAGGTTTATATTCTGTGTCGGGTTGAAACGCAAGTTGGCACGGGGGCTAAAGATGACATTATCTACCATGTTATGCTTATCCAGACGACCACCGATCAGAATGCCCCAACGGTCGTTCTTCCACTCGTTCTGCAGAAAAGCACTGTAAATATTTACCGTCTGATCCGTGTGGCGGTCATATCCCCACATATTATCTTTCAGACGATCACGGTTATATTCAAGTCCTGCCGTGAGGTCAGAAGGCATAAAAAAACACTTATCAAACGTATGTACATACTGCGCGCCGCCCATAGCGGTTAAATCCGTTGTTTTTCCATAGGCTTTCAGAGGATCGTTACCCGGTCCGTAATAACTGTCCCGATCTGTATTGGCGGCTGACGCAAAGATACTTAGACGGTTCTTTTCATCTGGCGAGAAATAATCGAACTTCAAACTTCCACCATCAATCGAATGTTGCAACTGCTCTGCAATATGGGCTTCGTGAGGAGGACGGTCCAACATATCCCCTCCCCGACGGAATTCCTGCATGTGGTGATATTCGAAGGTTAGTTTGGAGTAAGTGCTTGTTTTCAGATAAGAGCGGAAGCCCACTGTCTGATTCTTCAATTTAGGTAGTTCGGTGAATCCGTCTCCGTCATAATCATATCCGGACCGGTGACGGTTCTGACCAAAGATATACAGTCCGGCACGATGATCGTCCGTCACTAATGAAGCATTCAGGGAGGTATTGTTATCGAATGAGGAGCCGCCCCCTAAAGCAGTAAGGGTGTGCGACAGCTGGCCGGAATTGCGCAAAGGCTCTTTGGTGATTATATTGATGGTTCCTGCAATGGCCGAAGAGCCGAACAAGGCGGAACCTCCCCCACGCATCACTTCTACGCGTTCAATCATGCTGGCGGGAATCTGTTCCAGGCCATACACTCCGGAAAGGGCACTGAATACGGGACGGGAATCTATCAAAATCTGCGTATACGGTCCGTCCAGTCCATTGATGCGGACTTGCTGGAAACCACAATTCTGGCAGTTTGTCTCTACACGTACACCGGGCTGAAAGTTCAGCCCTTGCGATAAAGTGGAAGAGTTAGTCGTTTCAAATAGCTTCAGATCGACGACATTTACCAAAGTAGGAGCCAAACGGCGCGTCGTTTCACTGCGGTTGGCGGAAACCACTACCCCATCCAAAGCAATCGCGTCCTCTTCTATTTCAAAATCCTCTTCCAGTGTCTTTCCTTTTTTCAGAGTCACGTTGCGGGTCACGGTCTTGTAGCCGACCGAGCTAACCTCCAGTATAAAGTTACCTTCCGGCAAATTCTTCAAAAAATAATGTCCGGTAGCGTCGGTCACGGTTCCTATCGTTGTTCCTTTCAGTGCAATGGTGATGTAAGGAAGGTGCTCTTTCGTTTTCTTATCCAGTACATGGCCTATGATGTTCGCATCGGATTTTTTCAGTTCAGGGTAGTCCGGATGTTCAGCCAATGCGTATGACAGGACACAATACAGGCCGGCCAGGACTAAAAGATATTTCTTCATTGTCGTTAGTCTTTTAATGTTTAAAATCAAAAATAATAATAAGGGAAAGGGAAGCAGCGATCATTAATCGTTGTTCCTAACTGATGAATACTGTTCCCGAAAAGATAGACTAAGCGACAGGAGGTGCTCTAAGAGATATGACGCCCGGACAAGAACGGTGATATGGCTCAACTTGCGGGCGGATAAACAGGATACATAATAGAGATAAAGCAGCGACCGCGAATGTAGGTATTAATCCGCTGTCTGTCACCAATACATGATTCAACAGGTGAATGAGTTGGAATTCAACCGTCGTATGGCTATGTTCACTGCCTTTTTTAAATGGATGCGAATGGACAATCGTTACCCCGTTTACTACATGGGAGTGAGTAAATAAAGTGATTCCTGCCATGTACGAGATAAACAGTACAGGCAAAAACCACTTCATTATATGTAGGTACAATTGTTTCATCCGGTAATCTTGCACATCTATTCTGTGCAGTAAAGTCAGGGTTTAGTTTGTTTTTTTGCAAAGATAAGGATTGTCTCCATGCAAAACAATCCCTATTTATAACGATTTTAAATCTTAACCGAATCTTAATAACTGATCTTCACCCCGGCAAAGAAGCTTCTCGGAAGTGACGGACCATAGATATAGCCGGAGTCACGGTCAGCTCCTTTATCGAAGTCGTCCTGATAGGCATTGAAAATATTCTGTATGCCGGCATTCAACTGGAGGTTCATCGACTTGTAAAGTTTGAAGTCATAAGCAGCTTTCAAACCGATATCGAAAAAGTCTTTGGTATTCACCGTTATCGGATTTTCAAGGAATCCCGGAACCGGCTCGTGGGGAACCAGCATCGAACCGGTATAGGTACCGGAAAGAGCGATAGATAACGGTTTTATCGGGGTGTAGGTTGCTGTAAAATAGCCGTAAGTATTTGGCGTACGCATCATTTTCTTCACCGCCGGAGCTTCTTTGTTCCAGATGTGCGGTTTGCTGTAATGGCTCTGTTGCAGAGTGACTCCCGCCTGAACTTGGATTTTATTCAGGTAAGCCATCTTTCCTTCCAGTGTCAATCCCAGAACTTGCGCTCCTGATGCATTGTGACGGGTACGTGTCAGAATTCCATCCACTACCTCTCCGTCGGTAAGGGCAAAAACATCCGACAACTTTGTATAGAATCCTTCTACCAGGAAGTTAACCTGAAACGCACCAAAACGATGATAAATATCTGCCGAAGCACTCAAGCTCTGTGATCTTTCTTCTTTCAGATTATCCGCCAGTTCAACCATCGCTACATTACCGCCTACATTTTCCACATGCAAATCTTCGTCGAAAGCCTGCGGAGCACGGAAGCCGGATGAGTAACTAAAACGAAGATTGATGTTTTCTGTCGGATTATAACGCAAGTTGGCACGCGGACTGAATATCACATGGTCAATCAGATTATGCTTATCCAAACGGCCGCCAATCAGGAATCCCCAATGATCATTTTTCCATTCGTTCTGAAGGAAAGCACTACCGATATTCACTTTCTGGTCTACCGTGCGGTTGTATCCCCACATGTTATCTTCCAGTTTGTCCTGATTGAACTCTATTCCGGCAGTCAGGTCGGAAGGCATGAAGATGCATTTGCCGAAGCTGTAGACATACTGTGAGCCTGCCATCCAGTTCAAGTCAGTGGTGTTTCCGTAAGCATCCAAAGGGTCTCTGTCACCTGGACCATAATAGCTGTCGCGATTGATATGCTGTGCAGATGCAAACACATTGAAACGATGGTTCTCGTTAGGGGAGAAATAATCGAACTTCAGTCCTCCGCCATTGATTGAGTGTTCGGTCTGCTCCGCCACATTCGCTTCATGAGGCGGGCGGTTCAATAAGTCTCCTCCCCTGCGGAATTCTTCCATGTGGTGATATTCAAAAGTAAGTTTCGAATAAGTCGTTGTTTTCAGGAACGAACGGAAACCAATTGTCTGACCGTGCAATTTGGGTATTTCGGAATATCCGTCGCCGTCATGGTCATACGCAGAACGGTGGCGGTTCTGACCGAAGATATACAGACCTGCACGCTGGTCGTCCGTCACGAGAGACGCATTCAATGCCGTACTGTTGTCGAAAACGTCGCCATCGCCAATTCCCGTAATCGTATGAGATAACATACCAGAGTTGCGCATCGGTTCTTTGGTGATGATATTGATTGTACCGGCAATGGCAGATGAGCCGAACAGTGCCGAGCCGCCTCCACGCATCACTTCCACACGTTCTATCATGCTGGCAGGAATCTGTTCGATACCATACACACCGGAAAGCGCACTAAAAATGGGACGGGAATCGAGCAGGATTTGCGTATAAGGGCCATCCAGTCCATTGATACGCACTTGCTGGAAACCGCAATTCTGACAATTGGACTCTACACGAACACCCGGCTGAAAGCTCAAGCCTTGCGCCAAAGTCGTAGAATTGGTATTCTCAAAGATTTTCAAATCTACTACATTCACCAGTGTCGGAGCCAGACGGCGGGTGGTTTCATTACGATTGGCAGATACGACTACGCCATCCAAAGCAACCGCATCTTCTTCTATCTCGAAATCTTCTTCCAATGTACGCCCTTTCTTCAGCGTCACATTCCGTCTGACGGTTTTATATCCCACCGAACTGACCTCCAGCACAAAATTACCTTCGGGAAGATTCTTCAAAAAATAATGCCCGGTAGCATCGGTCACAGTTCCGATGGTCGTACCTTTCAAGGCAACTGTAATATAGGGTAAATGCTCTTTTGTATTTTTATCAAGAATATGGCCAACGATGTTGGCATCTGACTTACGTAATTCGGGATGATTAGGATATTCATGAGCTTGTCCTTCAAGGGCAGGCAGCAATGTGCAGCACAGGCAGACAAGCGAAAAGATGTATTTCTTCATTTTTCGTTTGTTATTCATTTTCGATAAGTATTCACATGGATAGACAGATAATGCCCTACCTCATGCAAGGTACGGTATCATCATTCAAAGAACAGAAAAACGAATAACCGGGGGTGCTCTAAGTCCCACTACCCCATGATACGGACAGTGATAGTGAGAGTGTTGCGAACGTCCGAGCAACAAGCACAATAAGAAAGGAATAAAAAGGGAAAGAGCAAAAACAACAGCCGCACCGTCTGCCGTTAAGTGAGACAGAAAATGAATCAACTGTAGTTCGACTGTAGAATGTTTATGTGCCGCCCCTTTCTTAAACGGGTGTGAATGGACGATTGTCACGCCATTGACCACATGCACGTGGGCAAAGAATGTAAAGCTTACCAGATACGATACAAACAGTATCGGCAAGAAGTAGCGTGTAATATTCAATAACAATCGTTTCACCTCATTTTTTTCTTTGAGACGACAAAGATACGAACTATTTATTTAACAATCAATTATTATATGAAATTCTGTTAATATACAGCCGAGGCTATTACTTGAATAAACAGAATTAAGAATACCATGGCAATCGGATAAACAGTTGCGTAAGCTACGCTCGGAATATTGCTATCCACCATCGAGTCAGCGGCAGCGAGTCCCGGAGTACTTGTCATCCCTCCCGTAATAGTTCCCAGCAAATCGAGCAGACTGATTTTAAATACGAAATGTCCGACAATGGCTGCAACAAGCATTGGCACCAATGTGATGGCGGCTCCTACTCCGAACATCAATAATCCGCTTTCCTGGAAGGTAGCTACCAGATTCTTACCGGCAGAAGTTCCCACTTCGGCAAGGAAAAGAAGCAGACCTAACTGGCGCAACAACTGATTGGCAGGTCCGGACATAGACCAGATAATGGGTCCTGTCTTACCTATCGCACTCAACACAAGAGCTACCATCAAAACTCCCCCGGTCAGTCCCGGTGAGAATGACAGGCTATCAGAGAAAGAGATATTTATTTTGCCGAATAACACGCCCAATACAATACCCATTGCAATGGGGAAAAAGTCCGTATCAGATAGTTTCTTCGCATTATTTCCCAACAGGCGGGCTACTCCTTTAAGTCCCTCTTTCTCACCGACTACCATCAGTTTATCACCAAACTTCAAGGCTAGATCGGGAGACGGAGATAAATCAATACCGCTTCGACGAACACGAGTCACTGTACAACCAAAGTTTTTCTGTAAGTTCAAATCACCCAGCTGTTTGTTTATCATGTCTTTTTTAGTCAACAACAAAGATTCTATTTCCTGTGTTTTATCCAAAGGCAGTTCACCTTCTTCTCTATTGCCTACCAACACAGCCAGTTGATCCAGTGACTCTTCGCTGCCTACGGCTTGTATGTAGTCTCCTTCATGCAACACCGTATGGGCGGTAGGAATGGATATTTCATCATTGTGTTTCAGACGTGAAATGACAGCACCTGTCATACCACGCGCATTAATTTGCACCAAGCTGCGATCGAACACATTCGCATTAGTGACGCGATAAATACAAGTAGTCAATTCCGGGAATTGTCCGCGACGTTCTATCTCCAGGCGACGGGCTTCTTTATCTAAATCCACCCGCATGATTTTAGGCAACAGCTTGACAAACAGAATCACGCCGATCACTCCAAACGGATATGCGATACCGTAAGCAATGGATGCCAGAGGAGAATTGGTACTGTCGATGGCAACAGCCAAACCCGGCGTACTAGTCAGCGCTCCGGCAATCAGACCGACAACACTCGGTGTATCGATATCAAATGCATATTTCAGTCCGACTGCAGTAAGACAGGCGGAACAAATAATAAGCATAGTGATGAGAATGAGCGTCTTTCCTTTGCTACGGAAAGAATCGAAGAATCCGGGCCCTGCCTGAATACCGATGGTAAAAATGAAGAGCACCAAGCCGAAGTTTCCTAATTCTTTAGGAATGATAACACCAAAATGCCCGAAAAGAAGGGCAATGAAAATAACTGCCGACACATCGAGAGATAACCCCTTAATTTTAATTCTTCCCAGCATAAATCCCAATGCGACAATCAGGAAAAGGGAAAAATAAGAGGAATGCAATAAGTCAGTAAACATAAAAAATAAAGGTTAGTTAGTTTAAGGGCGCGAAGGTACGGATTTTATTTAATCCTCACAACATTCCTTGCAGCAAGTAGTCCTTTCGTCTTCAAACTCCAAAGTGGCATGATGAATACCTGCCTCTTCGAGTGCTTCCTTTATATGCTGTTTCACTTCTTCCAACTGTGTGATATTGTCAATAACAATATGGGCAGTCAAAGCGGTTTCCGTTGTGCTTAACGCCCAGATATGCAGGTGATGGCAATTCTCCACGCCGGGTTGTTCCATGATAATTTGCTGTATCTTTTGAGCGTCTATCCCCACCGGTACTCCATCCAACGACAACCGAAGGCTATCGTGAAGCAATCCCCAAGTAGAGACAATAATGACAACAGCAATGCCAAGCCCGATAATCGGGTCAATAATGCTCCATCCTGTATAGGTGATAATAATGCCGGAAACAACTACACCGACAGCCACCAATGCATCTGCTGCCATGTGCAGGTAAGCCCCTTTCACATTCAGATCCTTATCTTTATCTTTCATAAAGAGCCAGGCAGTAAGCGCATTGATGACCACTCCCACCCCGGCTGTCCATGCGATGGCAGAACCATCTACGGAAACCGGGTGGAACAATTTATCTACACTCTCGGCAATAATAATGCCCACGGCAACCAATAATATAACTGCATTTAATAAAGAGACAAGAATCGTACTCTTCTTATATCCATACGTGTAGCGGCTATTGGGATGAACTTTCTGCAACCGGAAAGCCAACATGGCAAGCACCAGACTGGCTACATCACCCAAGTTATGCCCGGCATCAGAAAGCAATCCCAGAGAATTATAATAAAACCCTACTCCGAATTCTACGATAACAAAAGCAATATTCAGAGTAATGCCTATGATAAAAGCCTTATTGAGCGATGTCAACTGATGATTATGTTCGTGATGATGAGATTCCATATTATATATTGTTATTACATCTACTACCTAAAAAACATCTTATTGGGAGATTGGTTCATCCCCATTCCACTTTCGGCAATAGTAACGGCTCCCCTCCAGAAAAAACAAGCCACCGAAATGAATGAATCATCCCGATGGCTTATCCCCTTTAAACACCTTTAAACAAAATGAAAATATGCCTCATATACTAACTAAACTAACTAACCCTCGAGGCATATTTTAAAGAGGCTGTCGCATCAACCTCTTTTTATTATAGACAGCTTTCGCTCTCTAATCTTATTTACGAGCTTCGGCAATATAACCGAGCGCTTCTTCACATTTTGCAGTTACATAAGCCCAGTCTTCTGCTGCCACTTTATCTTTCGGGAACAACTTAGAGCCCATACCTACGCAGAATACACCAGCTTTAATCCATGCAGTCAGGTTTTCTTTAGTAGGTTCTACCCCACCTGTTACCATCAGCTTAGACCATGGCATTGGAGCCATCAAGCCTTTCACGAAGTTAGTTCCGTAAACATCACCCGGGAATACTTTGCAAAGATCGCAACCTACTTCCTGCGCAAAACCTACTTCTGATACAGAACCGCATCCCGGAGTATAAGCTACCGAACGACGGTTACATACCTTAGCAATTTCAGGATTAAACAACGGACCTACTACGAAGTTAGCGCCCAGCTGCAAGTACATAGCAGCAGTAGCCGGATCAACGATAGAACCGATACCGATTGCCATTTCAGGACATTCTTTTGCTGCGAACTTAACGATTTCAGCAAATACTTCCTGTGCGAAGTCACCACGGTTTGTGAATTCGAAAGCACGAACACCACCGTCATAACAAGCCTTTACTACTTTCTTTGCAACTTCTGCATCTTTGTGATAGAATACAGGAACCATTCCTGTAGAGCCGATCTTATTCAATACGGCTATTTTATCGAATTTTGCCATCTTAATTTCTTATTTTAAATGAATTGATTTTTCAAACTCTCAACTCTCCATTCTCAACTCTCAACTTATTTACCTCTGTACGCGACCGCTTGCGTCACCACCAGCCAATGCTTCTACTTCTTCTATAGAAACAAGGTTGAAGTCACCATTGATAGTATGTTTCAATGCAGATGCAGCAACAGCGAATTCAAGAGCAGCACCCTGATTAGGTTTAGTCATCAAACCGTGGATGATACCGCCGGAGAAAGAGTCACCACCACCTACACGGTCGATAATCGGATCGATATCATAACGTTTTGAAGTATAGAATTCTTCTCCGTTGTAGATCATAGCTTTCCAACCGTTGTGAGTAGCAGAGAAAGATTCGCGCAAAGTAGAAACTACATATTTGAATCCGAATTCTTTCATCATTTGCTGGAAGATACCCTTGTAGCCTTCAGCATCTGTGTGGCCAGCCTCAACGTCAGCATCCGGTTTGAAGCCCAAGCAAAGTTCTGCATCTTCTTCGTTACCGATACATACGTCTACAAACTGCATCAACGGTTTCATGATAGACTGTGCTTTTTCTTTCGTCCACAGTTTCTTACGGAAGTTCAAGTCAACAGAAACAGTTACGCCGTGACGTTTTGCAGCTTCACAAGCCAGACGAGTCAACTCGGCAGCCTTGTCAGAAATAGCCGGAGTGATACCAGACCAGTGGAACCAGTCAGCACCTTCCATGATAGCATCAAAGTCGAAATCAGCAGCGTCAGCTTCAGCAATTGCAGAATGAGCACGGTCATAAATAACTTTGCTAGGACGCATAGAAGCACCTGTTTCCAAGTAGTAGATACCTACACGGTCGCCACCACGGGCAATAAAGTCTGTCTTTACGCCATATTTACGCAATGCGTTAACAGCAGACTGTCCAATTTCGTGTTTCGGTAATTTAGTTACGAAATAGGCGTCATGTCCGTAGTTGGCACAGCTCACTGCAACGTTAGCTTCTCCACCACCATATACTACATCAAAAGAGTCAGATTGAACAAAACGAGTATTACCCGGAGTTGATAATCTAAGCATGATTTCGCCTAATGTAACGACTTTCTTTCCCATAATCTTATGTTTTAAATTCTAAGTTATTAATATTATGAACTTTCAATTTATCATTCCAGCCCTACTTTAGGGGTTAACACACTGATAACATGACTATTAATCTATAAAAAGACTAACACCACATACCTTTCGTGTGCGGGCACAAAGATACAACAATTTTCGTAATTACAAAAATTGTTATATATTTGTATCGAAAATATTAAGATTATTATTGTGTGCGAGCACAAAAACCTATATAAATAAAGGTTATCGTATGAATAAATTGCCCGAAAGGATCAGAATCAAAGACATCGCCCGTCTGGCAGATGTATCAGTGGGAACAGTAGACCGCGTTATTCATGGACGTAGCGGAGTGTCGGAAGCCAGCAAGAAACGCGTAGAAGAAATTCTGAAGCAGCTTGACTACCAGCCCAACATGTACGCCAGCGCTTTGGCTTCTAATAAGAAGTATACGTTTATCTGTCTGCTGCCGGAGCATCTGGAAGGCGAATACTGGACAGCGGTAGAAACCGGTATCCACGAAGCTATTGCCACCTATTCGGATTTCAATACTTCGGTGAAAATCAACTATTACGATCCGTACGACTACCATTCATTCGAGAATGCCAGCGAAGCCATTCTGGCTTTACAGCCGGACGGAGTGATGGTAGCTCCTACCGCTCCGCAGTATACGAAAGGTTTCACCGATCAGTTGCAGGCATTGGATATACCTTATATATATATAGACTCCAATATCAAAGACGTTCCTCCCCTCGCCTTCTTCGGTCAGAACTCACGCCAAAGCGGATACTTCGCTGCCAGAATGATGATGTTACTGGCACGGGATGAAAAGGAAATCGTTATTTTCCGCAAGATACATGAAGGAATTGTGGGCTCTAACCAGCAAGAGAACAGAGAAATCGGTTTCAGGCAGTACATGAAAGAACATCATCCGTCTTGTACTATACTGGAGCTCGACTTGCATGCCGAACGCAACGACGAAGACAATGAGATGCTGGATGAATTCTTCCGTACCTATCCGACAGTGAAGAACGGAATCACATTCAACTCTAAAGCCTATATCGTCGGCGAATACCTGCAAAGTCGCGGAAAGAAAGATTTCAATCTGATAGGCTATGACCTTCTGGAACGGAATGTCACCTGCCTGAAAGAAGGAAGCATCTCTTTCCTCATTGCCCAGCAACCGGAACTGCAAGGCGCCAATGGCATCAAAGCTCTTTGCGATCACCTTATTTTCAAGAAAGAAGTGACCTGCATCAACTATATGCCCATCGACTTGTTAACGGTAGAAACAATAGACTATTACCATAGCAAATAACAACAAAGTACAACTTTACAAGTACATTACATGGAAACAAAGTATTTAAGAATTAATCCTGCCGACAACGTTGCCGTTGCCATTGTTAACCTCCCGGCAGGAGAGCATCTTTCTGTAGATGACATTGAAATTACATTGAACGAAGACATTCCCGCCGGACATAAATTCGCATTGAAGAATTTTGCTGAAGGCGAAAATGTAATCAAGTACGGTTATCCTATCGGACATGCACGAATGGCAAAGAAACAGGGTGACTGGATGAACGAAACGAACATCAAAACCAACCTCGCCGGATTGTTGGATTACACTTACAACCCGATTCAGGTTTCTTTGGATATTCCTCATAAAGATCTTACATTCAAAGGTTATCGTCGCAAAAACGGTGATGTAGGGGTAAGAAACGAAATATGGATTATCCCGACGGTAGGTTGCGTAAACGGTATCATCGGTCAACTGGCTGAAGGACTGCGTCACGAAACCGAAGGCAAGGGAGTGGATGCCATTGTCGCTTTCCCACACAACTACGGTTGCTCACAACTTGGTGACGACCACGAAAATACGAAAAAGATTCTTCGTGACATGGTGCTTCACCCCAATGCGGGCGCCGTATTGGTAGTAGGCTTAGGATGCGAAAATAACCAGCCGGACGTGTTCCGTGAGTTTCTGGGCGAGTTTGATGAAGACCGCGTGAAGTTCATGGTTACTCAAAAGGTAGGTGACGAATATGAAGAAGGAATGGAAATCCTGCGCGATTTATATGCAAAGGCTTCTAAAGATGAACGTACCGATGTTCCTCTGTCCGAACTGCGTGTGGGATTGAAATGCGGTGGCTCCGATGGTTTCTCCGGCATTACGGCAAACCCGCTACTGGGTATGTTCTCCGATTTCCTGATTGCACAGGGAGGCACAAGTGTATTGACAGAAGTTCCGGAAATGTTCGGCGCAGAAACCATCCTGATGAACCGTTGCAAAAACGAGGAACTGTTTGAACAGACCGTCCATCTGATTAATGACTTCAAAGAATACTTCCTGTCACACGGAGAGTCTGTCGGCGAAAATCCTTCTCCGGGAAACAAAGCCGGCGGTATCTCTACTCTGGAAGAAAAAGCATTGGGATGTACCCAAAAGTGCGGAAAGAGCTATGTATCCGGCGTGATGCCTTACGGTGAACGTTTACAGAAAAAAGGTCTTAATCTGCTTTCTGCTCCGGGCAATGACCTGGTTGCAGCCACCACCCTTGCTGCAAGCGGATGCCACATGGTACTTTTCACCACCGGACGTGGTACTCCTTTCGGTACTTTTGTTCCAACCATGAAGATTTCCACCAACTCGACGCTGGCTAAAAACAAACCAGGATGGATTGACTTCAACGCTGGTGTGATTGTAGAAAATGAACCGATGGAAAAGACTTGCGAACGTTTCATTGATTATATCATCAAAGTGGCAAGCGGTGAATTCGTAAACAACGAAAAGAAAGGCTATCGCGAAATTGCTATCTTTAAAACAGGTGTAACCTTGTAAATTGTTCTTTTTTTGATACAGTAACTTATACGAAGTTAAAAGGCACATCATTAACACCATAGAATTGCTATCCCCTACTCAACAAGAAGTTGAACGGGACAGCAATTCTTTTTTGTATAATACCATATCAAAGCCTCATCATACCATTGAACTCTTTATTATCAAAATATTCAAGCAAAAAGTTTGTTCATCTGAAATCTTTTATTTTACTTTGCATCACAAAGCACTTTTTTATATGAATAAAGATAAAGCATTAGAATCGGTAAATGAGATAAAAGAGTTGATGGAAAAGTCCTCAAAGTTTATCTCTCTAAGTGGTCTCGCTGCAATCATGGCGGGCATTTATGCATTAGTTGGCGCATATATCGCCACACAAGTTATTACACCGGACACTCATTTAATTGTTGCCCTTGAATTGATGGCTATAATAGCCTCGCTCGTATTGGTAGCTGCTGCGGTCACTGCTTGCATCCTGTCCTATTACAAATCCAAGAAGACAGGGCAAAAATTTTTCAGCCGCCTCACTTACCGGGCATTGTGGAATTTCTCTCTTCCGATGCTGACCGGAGGTGTTTTATGTATTTCCATCCTTATGCACGAGTATTATGACATCCTGGCTTCGGTCATGCTTCTATTTTATGGGCTGGCACTGGTCAACGTTTCCAAGTTTACTTATTCCAGCATCATATGGTTAGGTTATGCTTTCATCTGTTTGGGCGTCGTAGACTGTTTTTGGGAAGGTCATTCATTATTGTTTTGGACCATCGGTTTCGGCGGTTTCCATATCCTCTATGGTATATTGTTCTATTTACACTACGAAAGAAAGAGATCATAAATGATAGAAGCATTCCAATATATTAATAAAGCATTCGAAAGCAAGGTCCGACTGGGCATCATGGCTATTCTGATGGTAAATGAGGAAGCTGATTTCAATTTTCTGAAAGAGCAGCTCTCTCTGACCGACGGCAATCTTGCCAGCCATACCCGTGCCCTAGAAGAACTGGGATATATCGTATGCAACAAAAGTTTTGTCGGACGAAAACCACGGACTGTTTTTCAGGCAACCCCGCAAGGCAGAGAAGCTTTCAAATCGCATATTGAAGCCTTAGAGAAATTTCTAAAATCAAAATAAATAATTCATCAAAACACTACTGGCTTATGGACGCTTTCAATGAAAATTTAAATGAGCAACAGGCGCAGCAACCTATGGGATGCCTCCACCGTTTCTCCAAAACAATCAAGGTTGTCATCATCGGATTATTAATCCTTCTCCTGATGATACCCATGTTTATGATTGAGAATCTTATTTCCGAACGGGGACGAACCCAAGAAGAAGCTATCGACGAGGTAAGCGAAAAATGGAGTCTTGCACAGACCATCACTGGCCCTTACCTGAATCTCCAGTATCCGGTTGTCACTGAAAACAACGGTGAGAAGAAGGTTTCCATCAAAGACCTGATACTTTTTCCTGACGAGCTTATGGTCAACGGACAACTGAAGACCGAAATCCTGAAAAGAAGTATCTATGAGGTCAATGTATATCAATCGGAACTGACATTGAAAGGGTCATTCAGTTCGGAAGAATTGAAAAAGAGCAGAATAGACATGGACCAGTTGCAGTTTGACAGGGCGGCTATTTGCTTGAACCTAACCGATATGCGGGGTATCAGCGAACAAATCAGCATCACCTTGGGAGATTCTGTTTATATATTCGAGCCGGGTATGGACAACAGAGGAATAGCTAACACCGGAGTTCATGCGATCGCTAATTTGTCGGAGTTGAAGCAGAACAAAAAACTGCCATACGAAATAAAAATCAAACTGAAAGGTTCACAGTCACTCAACTTTATCCCGTTGGGTAAAACAACCCGTGTAGACCTGAAAGCCAACTGGAATACACCGAGCTTCACCGGAAACTATCTGCCTAACAACCGGAATATTACGGAGAAGGAATTTTCCGCACAATGGCAAGTCTTAAACTTGAACCGGAATTACTCACAGGTGATGGTTGACTTCAACACCTCAAATATCAAAGATATTGAGAGTTCCAGTTTCGGTGTGAACTTCAAAATTCCGGTGGAACAGTACCAACAGTCCATGCGTTCCGCAAAGTATGCTATTCTGATTATCCTACTGACTTTCGGAGTTATCTTCTTCACTGAAATCATGAACAAGACCCGCATTCATGCCTTGCAGTATTTATTGGTAGGACTGGCTCTCTGTCTATTCTACAGCCTGCTCCTCTCCTTCTCCGAACACGTCGGTTTCAACCCTGCCTATTTGTTATCTTCTGCACTGACTATTATACTGGTAGGCGGATATATGTTCGGAATCACCAAGAAAAAGAAACCGTCATTAATCATGTCCGGTTTGTTGACTATACTCTATATTTACATCTTTGTGCTTATCCAACTGGAGACTTTCGCATTATTGGCAGGCAGCTTAGGGCTGTTTATCATTCTGGCAATAGTGATGTATTTTTCAAAGAAAATAGACTGGTTTAATGAATAAGATTCTATTTTTCAAGCTGTCAATTAGAAAACTATGGATATAATATATATTAAAGGAGATGCTACATCTCCTATCTCACCGGGTAATAAAATCATCACTCACATCTGCAATGATATTGGAGGATGGGGAAAAGGATTCGTATTGGCACTTTCCAAAAAATGGAAAGTTACCGAAGAAGCTTACCGCCAATGGTATAAATCCCAAGAAGAATTCTCCTTAGGAGATGTACAGTTCGTCCACGTGCCAGATGATATATATGTCGCCAATATGATAGGACAGCAGGGTATCTACAAAAATACAAATGGATTACCTCCTATCCGCTATGAAGCAGTCCGACAATGTTTAAAAAAAGTAGCCTTGTTTGCAATGGAACAGAAGGCAAGTATACATATGCCACGAATTGGTTGTGGATTGGCTGGCGGGAAATGGGAGGTTATCGAACAAATTATCAAAGAAGAATTAATTGATAAAGAAATAGCTGTAACCGTATATGATTTATGAATAAATCCAAAGTTACTCAATAAACAAGAGGCTTTCTTCTGAAACACTTGACAAATGGCTTTTTATTTTGTATCTTTGAGGAAACAAAAGCAATAAGAGGAATGAAAAATATAAGAAAAATAGAGACATAAACAGCCTTTAAACTGATACATTTCAGTATTAGTACAGATATATCATAGGGCAATGATCTAACGATCATTGCCCTATTTTGTTTATATTTTTACTTAATTCATTCTATCGAATCTCTAAAAACGATCAAAATAGTTTTTAATAAACTCTGATACCGTTTATAATAAACTATCAAAAAGTTTATTATAAACAGAAAGTACATTTATTAAGAGCGCAGTCCTTAATTGTAAAAATTGAGAAACACGTTTGCATACAATAGCAGGTCATTAATAAGTCTATTTATTTACACAGTAATAGAAATGGACATAATCATTATTTCATCCAAACGATTGGATAACCTAAATCTCTTTTGATAGCTTCCATTTCTGCACTATGCCACATTTCATGTTTAAAGCTCCACGACAATGCTTCATATTTAGTTTCCGCAACAGGATGTTTAAACGGGAGAGGCTGCAAGCACTCTGCCAAAACATCATCATTCAGAGTTTCCAGATTCTCGATACAGATTTGATGAACAATTTCCGTTTGTTCTCTCAATTCAGCAACTGGAATCAAGTCCTTTTCTATGGAACGATGCAATGTTCCCATACCATTGAATATTCTATTATATTTTGGGATAGGAGGCACTAACCGCCCCACCTTTTCGTTCACTCCGGTAACAGCTGTCAGTGTATGGAAATTCTGTGAAACAAGCAGATGTCCCACTTGCCAAATAAAGTTAGAATCTGTTCCTTCAGGAATAACATACCACAAATCTTCCGGCAATTCAGACATCAAACGATTCACAAATGTGCGAGCTTCTATAATCTGCTCCTTTAAAAAGTCAATTTTACTCATAACTATATGTTTTTTAATTATACATATAGTTAGTGGAAAAGCAAATGAGCTTTGTGACAACTTACTGCAAGAATTTCTCCCAATAATTTTTCCTCGGTAGTTCTTTTTCAAACTTCCTATATAAATCGGCAAGCCTCATCATTCGTTGCACCATTGTATATTCTTTATCCATATCAATAGAATATACCGGTTTGCAAATGCGACATTTACAAGCACCATCGGGATTATATAACGGGCAAGTATCATTCATAAAAGCTGTGATTTTCTGAATGGAACGATTATAGATTTGCCGCACATTACTTTCTTTCAGTTCCATGATTTCGCCAATCTGCCGATAAGGCAACCCGACATTTTCTCTAAAGATAAAAATCAGACGAGCATCATTATTCAGACAATGATTTAAAGCGGTGATACACCAGTCGCACCTTTCTTTTATCCATTCCCGCTTCGCTTCTTCCCCACCGGAATATTCAAATTCCGGCAACGAACGAAAATATTCGATTTCCGACATTTTCACCTGCTTTTCACATGCTGCATATCTGCCAATAGTGCGACGAGCGATAGTGTATATCCATGTAGAAATCTCCGAATCGCCTTTAAAACTACTGATACTTTTGCAAAGTTCATACCACACTTCCTGTGCTGCTTCGCGGGCGATTTCTTTATTCTGAATCATCCGGTGAGCAATCATGGAAATCATATTTCCATATTCTTTCACCAAACAATTGATATCTATTTCCATCGTTACACACTAAAATGTTTTCTTCAAATATATCATATCCACCAACTGCACACCATCCTCATACATCGGATGATCGTAGTTGTCAGTAAAGAAATTCTTTATCCGGTGAGAAATCGCAAAACCACAATGTTCATAGAATGATCTGGAAGAAGGTACATCTCCTGTGCCCACCAACATTTCAGAGCACTTCCCCTGATAATATTCAAATAAAAACTCTATTAAACGTTTTCCGTACCCCTGTCGTTGGAAGAAAGGAACAGTAGCAATATTCTTGATTTCATAAACACCTTCTCCCTCACGTGTCACCACACAAAGAGCTTTCAACCCGTCATCATAAAGAACAAACATATCACCGCGTTCCAAATATCGGTCAATCATACTTTCTTGTTCATCAGCCAAGAGTAATAAATCAAGGAATTCTTTTTTATCTGAAGTTACTAGTTTTATCTCCATATTTTCTATTTTGTCATAAAATAAAAATGTTACCGACTCATTTTCCTATGGTCCAAAATAATATTCATATTCTCCAAAGCCCATCCCACCAGTCCTTCAATATGAGGAATCAAGGTACCACCTGTATCTGTCAGGCAATACTCCACACGAGGAGGTACTTCAGCATATACTTTCCGTTCAACCAATCCATCTGATTCCAAAGTACGCAATGTAACAGTCAACATTCTTTGAGAGACGTCTTCTATCGTTTTATGGATATCACTAAAACGCATAGTTCCATTTGCGTTCAGCGTAATAAGCACCAACATTGACCACTTATCTCCCAAGCGGCTAAGCACATCTCTTATCGGACAATTCCCCGTCGGATGAAAGTTTTTCATTCTTTAACGTTTTGTATTTTATTGAGTTTCAGCAATAGTTATCTCTATGTAACTTCCTTATTTTCAAGTACGTTATTGCATTTCTCAAACAAGAAAGATACATTTGCATCACAAAAGTAATAAACTTACTAATAATAACTATTGTTTCATTTAAATAATTATGATTATGGCAAAGAAAGTTGCAGTTTTAGCAGTGAATCCGGTAAATGGTTGTGGATTATTCCAATATTTGGAAGCATTTTTCGAGAATGGCATTTCATATAAAGTATTTGCCGTATCGGATACGAAGGAGATTAAAACAAATTCAGGGATCAGCCTGACAGTAGATGATGTGATTGCTAATTTGAAGGGACACGAAGATGAGTTTGACGCACTCGTTTTCTCTTGTGGCGATGCAGTGCCTGTATTTCAGCAGAATGCCGATAAGCCTTATAATGTAGATTTGATGCAAGTCATTAAAACGTTCGGGGATAAAGGGAAAATTATGATCGGACATTGTGCCGGTGCAATGATGTTTGACTTTACCGGTATAACCAAAGGGAAAAAAGTAGCAGTTCACCCATTAGCCAAGCCAGCTATTCAAAACGGAACAGCTACCGATGAGAAATCAGAGATAGATGGTAACTTCTTCACCGCTCAAGATGAAAATACCATTTGGACAATGCTACCACATATAATTGAAGCATTAAAATAATGCCTACAATGTAGATGCAAAACAATAAATATAAACACTGTAACATAAATCTACACATCTCAAGATGGAAAGGTATGTTCCTTTAAAAGAAACGATGCGTTTCTCGGTGTGCAACAAGTCGTTTCTTTTAAAGGAACGACTTGTTGGTTTAAAAGGAAAAACGACAAATATACCACCCTAGTAATCAAACATTTACAGATCATCAAAAAAACAACACAAGTACACTCCCAATTTTAATAATTTTCAACAAACATACAACATCCATACACCCATAAAAAATATATCCTCTCTATCCTATTCTCTTTCCGTACTAAAATAAAGAAAAACGGAACATTACGAAAAAACAAAAACAGTATTCTTCATTCTTAAAAAGTCCGTATATTAGCAGCTTGAAGATTTGAAAGAGATGAACAGCATACTCATTTTGAGTTTATCTAACTAAAGATGCCTAAAACAATATGACCAGAGAGAAAGAAAATTACAATGCATTTTTACTTCATTTTTTAGAAAGGTTGAATGGCTGTGAATCTATTGAAAACAAAATCACAGAATCACTGACAGATATTTGCGAATACTACGGTTTTAAAAGAGGATTCATTTACCAAACTGATGGATTTCGCTACTTTTACCTAAAGGAAACTGTCGGAAATAGCGACAACATCCTGCGACAACGTTTTGAAATCAGCGAAATGACCAATCAACATGCTGCACGTATAAATGGAAAAAACAAACCTTTTTATGCTTGCAGAAACCAAAATACTTCTTGGAATGATGTAGACATCGTGGATTTTTATAAAGTCGACTCATTACTAATCCGGCAAATCCAAGACTCCGAAGGGAAAATTATCGGATTCATCGGATTTGGAGACAGAGAACATGCAATATCCTTCACCGATGAAGAACTTCAAGTGATTCATCTCATTTTAGGCTCCCTCTCCAAGGAAATAGCAGTGCGGGAATATAAAGAAAGAGAAGTGCGGGCAAGCAAGACATTAAGCAGCATCATGAATAATATGGGAGTTGACATTTATGTGAACTCTTTTGATTCTCATGATATGCTATATGCCAATGAATCTATGGCCGCTCCTTACGGAGGCATCGAACATTTTGAAGGAAAAAAATGCTGGCAGGCTCTTTATAAAGATAAAACCGGAGAATGTGAGTTTTGCCCTAAAAAACATTTGATTGATGAAAACGGACAACCTACCAAAGTCTACTCCTGGGACTACCAACGCCCGTTTGACAAATGTTGGTTCCGGGTATTCAGCGCAGCATTTGCCTGGATTGACGGACAGATAGCGCATGTTATAACCAGTGTCGATATCAACCATCAAAAAACGATTGAAGAAGAACTAAGAGTAGCCAAAGAAAAAGCAGAAAATCTGGACCGCTTAAAATCAGCCTTTCTCGCTAATATGAGTCACGAAATCCGTACTCCGTTAAATGCGATTGTTGGCTTTGCAAGTCTATTGATTGAATCGGATGACAAAAAAGAACGTCAGGATTATGTTGACATTATGCAGGAAAACACGGAACTTCTTTTGCAGTTGATTTCCGATATTCTCGATTTATCGAAAATAGAAGCCGGAACACTCGACTTCACCATGGATCATCTGGATATCAAGAGCTTCTGCGAAGATATAATGCGCAATTATGATATAAAAGAAGATAAACCCGTACCCGTTTTGCTGGCTCCGGATTTACCTGAATATTATATTTACACAGACAAAAAGCGTTTAATGCAGGTTATTACCAATTTCATAAATAATGCTCTCAAATTTACAAATGAAGGGCAGATTATGTTGGAATATCGCCATAAAGCAGAAAGTAATGAGATAGAATTCGCTGTCACAGACACAGGTATGGGGATTGCACCCGATAAAGTAGATCAGGTGTTCGACCGATTTGTAAAACTCAACTCTTTTTCAAAAGGCACGGGCTTAGGTCTATCTATTTGCAGAAGTATCATCGAACATCTTGGCGGCACTATCGGTGCCGAATCCGAAATAGGAGTCGGCAGCCGTTTCTGGTTCACACATCCCTTGCGCTTAAATCAATAAGAAATAATAAAAAGAACCTGCCCTACTTATCAATAGTAGGAACAGGTTATACTTTTTTTCTATGGAGTGTCTCCCTCATCTATAGAAAGATCAATGAAATAATGCCTTCTTTCGACTTCCTTTTTGCCACTTCCTGTGAAAAACACTACTTTTGCATCGCTATTTTGATTTTAGAATAAAACAAATACCCAACGTTCATTTATGACTGAAGAAAAAATACATAAAGACCGTCCCGGAAACTGGTGGGCATTAAGCCCGTTACTCGTATTCCTTTGCCTCTATCTGGTAACTTCTATCCTCGTCAACGACTTTTATAAAGTACCTATCACAGTGGCCTTCCTCGTCTCTTCCTGTTATGCCATCGCCATTACACGCGGCTTAAAACTAGACCAGCGTATCTATCAATTCTCGGTAGGAGCTGCCAATAAGAATATCCTCCTGATGATATGGATATTCATCCTTGCCGGAGCTTTTGCCCAAAGCGCAAAGCAAATGGGTGCAATCGATGCCACGGTCAATCTGACGCTGCATATTCTTCCTGACAATTTATTGCTGGCAGGTATCTTTATTGCCGCCTGTTTCATCTCTTTATCCATCGGAACCAGTGTGGGAACTATTGTCGCCCTTACTCCCGTTGCCGTAGGACTGGCAGAAAAAACTGAAATAGCTCTCCCCTTTATGGTAGCCGTCGTAGTAGGCGGTTCTTTTTTCGGAGACAACTTATCTTTTATCTCCGACACCACCATCGCTTCGACAAAAACCCAGGAATGTGTAATGCGTGATAAATTCCGTGTAAATTCTATGATTGTCGTCCCGGCAGCCATCATTGTGTTGGGAATTTACATATTTCAGGGACTATCCATTACAGCTCCCACCCAAACACAGACCATTGAATGGATCAAAGTTATACCTTATATAATAGTATTAGGAACAGCCATTGCCGGAATGAACGTGATGCTCGTACTCATAATAGGTATATTGACAAGTGGCATCATTGGCATCGCGACCGGCAGCTTCGGAATCTTCGACTGGTTTGGTGCCATGGGAACAGGAATTACAGGAATGGGAGAACTGATTATTATCACCCTGTTGGCCGGAGGGATGCTCGAAACAATCCGTTATAACGGTGGTATCGATTTCATTATCCAGAAACTCACCCGCCACGTCAATGGTAAAAGAGGAGCCGAATTAAGCATCGCAGCCCTGGTAAGTATCGCCAACTTATGTACTGCCAACAACACGATTGCCATTATTACAACAGGACCGATTGCCAAAGATATTGCCGTGAAATTCCATCTTGACCGAAGAAAAACAGCCAGTATCCTCGATACTTTCTCCTGCCTGATACAAGGTATTATTCCATACGGAGCGCAGATGCTGATTGCAGCGGGACTTGCCAGCATCTCCCCCATCAGTATCATCGGCAATCTCTATTATCCGTTTACAATGGGAGCATGCGCCCTGCTCGCGATTTTGTTCCGCTATCCAAAACGGTATTCGTAAAAAAGATACGAAATGTTTGTCAATCAAAAGAAAAGCCGTATCTTTGTGCCCGCTATTACGAGATAATAGCATAATTCAAATCAATCATTAAAAACAATTATTTAAAATGGCAACTAGAATCAGATTGCAGAGACACGGACGTAAAAGTTACGCGTTCTATTCAATTGTAATTGCAGACAGCAGAGCACCACGTGATGGTAAATTTATTGAGAAGATTGGTACTTACAACCCTAACACCAATCCTGCTACAGTAGATTTGAATTTCGACGCTGCATTGGCATGGATACTGAAAGGTGCACAACCAAGTGACACTGTACGTAACATCCTTTCTCGTGAAGGAGTTTACATGAAGAAACATCTTCTGGGCGGTGTAGCAAAAGGCGCATTCGGAGAAGCAGAAGCAGAAGCTAAATTCGAAGCTTGGAAAAACAACAAACAGTCAGGTTTGGCTACTTTGAAAGCTAAACAAGACGAAGCTAAGAAAGCTGAAGCTAAAGCACGTCTGGAAGCAGAAAAGAAAATCAACGAAGTGAAAGCAAAAGCACTCGCTGAAAAGAAAGCAGCTGAAGCTGCTGAAAAAGCGGCTGCTGAAGCACCTGCAGAAGAAGCTGCCGCAGCTCCGGCTGAAGAAGCTCCTGCAACAGAAGCTGCTGCTGAATAATTTTCAGCAGATTCCGAACAAGAAATTAGGAAAAAGCAATAAATCCTCTCCGGTCCGCCGGAGGGGATTTTTTTATTACTTTCTGCTATAAAACATATCAAATTATTTATTCCGTTCAGAATAAAATGCCTTTCTTTGCATCAGCATAGTTCAGCATAGTATTACTTATTTTTCGAATATGAAACGAACTGATAAAAAGGCAACATTCGGACAACAGGCAAGCAAGGTTACGCAACTAGCGGACGCACTTAGCCAGGCGATTTCCAGGAAAGAATTTCTTGAAGGAGATTCTTTGCCTTCCATCAATCAGTTAAGCGCTCAATACGGAGTATCACGTGATACAGTTTTCAAGGCTTTCCTTGATTTACGCGAACGAGGCTTGATTGACTCCACTCCCGGCAAGGGTTATTATGTGACGAGCCAGGTGACCAATGTCTTATTGCTGCTCGACCAATATACTCCTTTCAAAGAAGCCTTATATAACAGTTTCGTCAGACATCTGCCTATCAACTATAAGGTAGACTTATTGTTTCATCAATACAACGAACGGTTGTTCAATACGATCCTCCGGGAATCCATCGGAAAATACAACAAATACATCGTGATGAATTTCGATAACGAGAAATTCAGCACTGTTCTCAATAAAATTAATCCTTCAAGATTATTACTTCTCGATTTCGGCAAATTTGAAAAAGAAAAGTATTCATATATCTGCCAGGATTTTGATGATTCTTTCTATCAGGCATTGAATCTGCTCAAGGAAAGGTTAAGGAACTATCACCAGCTCGTTTTTCTGTTTCCCAAAAGCCTGAAACACCCTCAAAGCAGTAAGGTATATTTTACCCGTTTCTGCCAGGAACAGGGATTTCTCTGTGAAATACAGGAGGATATTGAGAACCTGATTGTACGTAAGAGAGTTGCCTATATCGCTATCAAACAACAAGACGTAGTAAAGGTGGTGAAACAAGGAAGATTGGAAGGGCTGAAATGCGGAAAAGATTTTGGCCTATTGGCTTACAATGATATTCCTTCCTATGAAGTGATTGACGAAGGAATAACCTCATTGAGTATTGATTGGGAAATGATGGGAAATGAAGCGGCCAATTTTGTTCTCAATAATGTACCGGTGCAGAAGTTCTTGCCGACGGAAGTAAGACTTCGAAAGTCGCTTTAATTTTTTTTGCAAGGACATCAGCACAGTTCAGCACAGATATTAATTAATCCTTTAATAGATAGAAACCATGAAAAAGTATCCGAAAATCGGGATTCGTCCCACAATCGATGGTCGCCAGGGTGGCGTTCGCGAAAGCCTTGAAGAGAAAACAATGAATTTGGCAAAAGCAGTAGCCGAGTTAATCAGCAGCAACCTGAAAAACGGTGATGGCAGTCCGGTGGAATGTGTTATAGCCGATAGCACGATCGGACGCGTAGCCGAAAGTGCCGCTTGTGCGGAAAAGTTTGAAAGAGAAGGGGTCGGTTCTACCATTACTGTTACTTCCTGCTGGTGCTACGGTGCAGAAACAATGGATATGAATCCACATTATCCGAAAGCTGTCTGGGGATTCAACGGCACAGAACGTCCGGGAGCTGTATACCTTGCTGCCGTACTTGCCGGACACGCACAAAAAGGCCTTCCCGCATTCGGTATCTACGGACGCGACGTTCAAGATTTGGACGACAACACAATCCCTGAAGATGTATCGGAAAAGATTCTTCGCTTTGCACGTGCTGCACAGGCAGTAGCTACGATGAGAGGCAAATCTTACCTATCAATGGGTAGTGTATCTATGGGTATCGCCGGTTCTATCGTTAATCCTGATTTCTTCCAAGAGTATTTGGGAATGCGTAATGAGTCAATAGACCTCACAGAAATCATCCGTCGAATGGACGAAGGCATCTATGACCACGAAGAATACGCCAAAGCCATGGCCTGGACTGAAAAAAATTGCAAGACAAACGAAGGTGAAGACTTCAAGAACCGTCCTGAAAAACGTAAAACCCGTGAACAGAAAGATGCTGATTGGGAATTCATTGTAAAGATGACGATTATCATGCGCGACTTGATGACCGGAAATCCCAAATTAAAAGAAATGGGATTCAAGGAAGAAGCCTTGGGGCACAATGCCATTGCAGCCGGTTTCCAGGGACAACGCCAATGGACAGACTTCTATCCTAACGGTGACTATCCGGAAGCTCTGCTCAATACTTCTTTTGACTGGAACGGTATTCGTGAAGCATTTGTCGTAGCTACCGAGAACGATGCCTGCAACGGCGTAGCTATGCTGTTCGGACATTTATTGACCAACCGTGCCCAAATATTCTCCGACGTACGTACTTACTGGAGTCCTGAAGCCGTGAAACGTGTAACCGGCAAAGAATTGAGCGGATTGGCAGCAAATGGTATCATTCATCTTATCAATTCCGGCGCAACAACTCTCGACGGTTCCGGCCAATCATTAGACGCGGCAGGCAATCCGGTTATGAAAGAACCATGGAACCTGACGGATGCTGATGTAGAAAACTGCTTGAAAGCAACTACCTGGTATCCGGCAGACCGTGACTACTTCCGTGGCGGCGGTTTCTCTTCCAACTTCCTGTCAAAAGGTGGCATGCCCGTAACCATGATGCGCCTCAACCTGATTAAAGGCTTAGGCCCTGTCCTGCAAATCGCAGAAGGATGGACAGTAGAAATAGACCCGGAAATCCACCAGAAACTCAATATGCGTACAGACCCGACATGGCCTACCACCTGGTTTGTACCGCGTCTGTGTGAAAAACCTGCTTTCAAAGATGTATATTCAGTAATGAATAACTGGGGAGCCAATCATGGAGCCATCAGCTATGGACACATCGGTCAGGACTTAATCACTCTTGCTTCCATGCTCCGCATCCCGGTATGCATGCACAATGTAGAAGACAACGAAATATTCCGTCCGGCAGCTTGGAACGCCTTCGGCATGGATAAGGAAGGAGCGGATTACAGAGCTTGTACCACTTACGGTCCTATCTACAAATAATTTTAATTCAGACAAAAGAACATAAGGACAAAAGATAAAACAACTTCAATAAACAGCTATAAATAATTCTATTAGCGCAGACCTTATGTTCTTTTGTTCTTATGTCTAAATAAAAGCAATTTCGACTCACTTAATTCTAATTTTTTTATCTTTGCAATTATGATTACCAACGAACATATCGAACAGTTCATCGAACAAGCACACCGTTACGGAGATGCAAAGTTAATGCTTTGCAGCAGCGGTAACCTTTCCTGGAGAATCGGCGAAGAAGCATTGATTTCCGGTACGGGTTCCTGGGTTCCCACACTTGGCAAAGAAAAAGTATCTATCTGCCATATTGCCAGCGGCGCTCCTACCAATGGTGTAAAACCTTCTATGGAAAGTACATTCCATTTAGGGATTCTCCGCGAACGTCCGGATGTCAATGTCGTTCTCCACTTTCAATCGGAATATGCCACGGCTGTCTCCTGCATGAAGAACAAACCGACAAATTTCAATGTAACAGCAGAAATTCCCTGTCATGTAGGTTCGGAAATACCTGTGATTCCGTATTATCGTCCCGGCTCACCGGAACTGGCAAAAGCTGTGGTAGAAGCCATGTTAAAGCATAACTCGGTTTTACTGACCAACCACGGGCAAGTGGTATGCGGAAAAGACTTCGACCAAGTATACGAACGGGCCACCTTCTTTGAAATGGCTTGCCGCATCATCGTTCAATCCGGCGGTGATTATTCAGTACTCACACCGGCAGAAATTGAAGACCTGGAAATCTACGTATTAGGAAAGAAAACCAACTAATATCCGGGCAATATACCATGAAAGATACCATCAAACACACTTATTTAGCAGCAGACTTCGGAGGCGGAAGTGGACGAATTATCGCCGGCTTCCTTCACCATGGCAAACTGGAGTTGGAAGAGGTATACCGCTTTTGCAATCGACAGGTCAAACTAGGAAATCATATCTACTGGGATTTCCCGGCACTGTTCGAAGATATGAAGACCGGACTGAAACTGGCTGCACAAAAAGGATATGCCGTAAAAAGTATTGGTATTGACACCTGGGGAGTGGATTTCGGACTGATTGACAAACATGGAAACCTGTTAGGAAATCCAGTCTGTTATCGGGACGCAAGAACAGAAGGAATACCGGAAGAAGTATTCAAGCTATTGGATGAACGCCAACACTATGCCGACACCGGTATTCAGGTGATGGCTATCAATACACTGTTTCAACTTTACAGCATGAAACAGCATCAAGATGCACAGTTGGAAGTTGCCCGGCAACTTTTATTTATGCCCGACCTCTTCAGCTATTTCCTGACAGGAGTAGCCAATAATGAATATTGCATTGCCTCCACCTCCGAACTACTCGATGCCCAATCGCGGAACTGGTCAGTGGATACCATACGCGCCTTAGGTCTTCCCGAACATCTGTTCGGCGAGATTATTCTCCCCGGAACAATCAGGGGGACTCTGAAAGAGGATATTGCCCGCGAAACGGGACTGGGTATCGTAGACGTTATTGCCGTCGGTTCACACGACACAGCCAGTGCCGTTGCTGCTGTTCCTGCTGTAGAAAATCCTATCGCTTTCCTTAGTTCCGGCACTTGGTCGCTACTGGGAGTGGAAGTGGATGAACCCATATTGACGGAAGAAGCAAGAAAAGCTCAATTCACCAATGAAGGAGGCGTAGACGGCAAAATCCGTTTCCTACAGAATATAACAGGACTATGGATTTTGCAACGCTTGATGAGTGAATGGAAAGCATGTGGCGAAGAACAAAATTATGATATAATCATCCCGCAAGCTGCCGAAGCACAGATTGCGACCATTATCCCTGTGGATGACGCAACATTCATGAATCCGGAAAATATGGAAAACGCTCTTATTCATTATTGTCGGCATCATGCTTTGCAAGTGCCGAAAAACAAAGCAGAAACCGTGCGATGTGTACTCCAGTCATTAGCTTTCAAATATCGGCAGGCGGTGGAACAGCTCAACCATTGTCTCCCCTCTCCGATCCGTCAGCTAAACATCATCGGCGGAGGATCACAAAACCAATTACTCAACCAACTGACAGCTGACGAACTCGGTATTCCCGTTTATGCAGGTCCGGTAGAAGCTACTGCAATGGGAAACATTCTGACACAGGCTATGGCAAAAGGAGAAATAGCCGATCTCCGTGAATTGAGAGAGATTGTAACTCGTAGCGTTACACCACAAGTATATTACCCTAAAAAATAAAAGTATATGGAAACACCCAAAACCGGTTATCAGGTTCAATCTTATGACGTTCCCGTCAAACGATATTGCCAAACCCTCGATTTACGCGATTCTCCGGAACTGATCGCTGAATATCGGAAAAGACATAGCCAGGCGGAAGCATGGCCCGAAATCCTAGCCGGAATCCGGGAAGTCGGTATTCTGGAAATGGAAATTTATATCTTGGGAACACGACTGTTCATGATTGTCGAAACTCCCCTTGATTTTGACTGGGACACAGCAATGGAACGCCTGAACACGCTTCCCCGCCAACAGGAGTGGGAAGAATATATGGCCATCTTCCAACAAGCCGCTCCCGGAATGAGTTCCGCAGAGAAATGGAAACCGATGGAGAGAATGTTCCATTTGTATAACACTTAAAAAATACCAGAAACAACCATGAAACACCCCAAACAGTCCATCCTCTCGAAAGATGGCATCAGTTATCTTATACCTTTTGTTCTCATTACCTCATGTTTTGCATTATGGGGATTTGCCAATGATATTACCAATCCGATGGTAAAGGCATTCTCCAAGATTTTCCGGATGAGTGCCACCGACGGAGCATTAGTACAGGTTGCCTTCTATGGAGGGTACTTTGCAATGGCTTTCCCGGCTGCCATATTCATCCGCAAATATTCCTACAAAGCCGGTGTTTTGTTAGGACTGGGAATGTATGCTTTCGGAGCATTTTTATTCTTCCCCGCCAAAATGACGGGAGAATATTATCCGTTTTTGATTGCCTATTTCATCCTGACCTGCGGATTGTCCTTCCTCGAGACAAGCTGTAACCCGTATATTCTTTCTATGGGAACGGAAGAAACAGCTACCCGGCGTTTGAACCTTGCACAGTCTTTCAATCCGATGGGGTCACTTCTCGGAATGTATGTAGCCATGCAGTTCATTCAAGCGAAGTTACATCCGATGTGTACCGAAGACCGTGCATTGCTTAACGACAGTGAATTTCAAGCAATTAAAGAAAGTGATCTTAGCGTCCTGATTGCTCCTTATCTCATTATCGGACTTATCATTGTGGCTATGTTACTTCTGATACGATTCGTCAAGATGCCGAAAAATGGAGATCAGAATCATAGAATAGATTTCTTTCCTACACTGAAACGCATTTTCACCCAAACGCGTTATCGTGAAGGGGTAATTGCTCAATTCTTCTATGTAGGCGCGCAAATTATGTGCTGGACTTTCATCATTCAGTATGGAACACGCTTGTTCATGTCACAAGGTATGGACGAGAAAAGTGCGGAAGTGCTATCACAACAATATAATATCATAGCAATGGTGATATTTTGTATCAGCCGTTTCATCTGTACATTCATTCTGCGCTATCTCAATGCTGGTAAATTGCTGATGATCCTCGCTATCTTCGGAGGTATTTTCACTTTAGGCGTAATCTTCCTTCAAAATATCTTCGGAATGTATTGCCTTGTAGCAGTATCGGCTTGCATGTCATTGATGTTCCCTACCATCTATGGTATTGCCTTGAAAGGCATGGGAGATGATGCTAAGTTTGGAGCTGCAGGCCTTATCATGGCTATCCTGGGAGGTTCTGTTCTTCCACCGCTACAGGCAAGTATCATTGACCTGAAACAAATAGCCTGGTTGCCGGCTGTCAATGTTTCATTCATTCTACCCTTCATCTGCTTCCTTGTAATCATTGGTTATGGTTACCGTACAGTGAAAAGAAACTGGTAAAAAACAAACTTAAAAATAGTGACGCTATCCCATCATGATGGCGTCACTATCCCACCCATATAGTGACGCCATCCGCAGTGGATAGCGTCACTATTTCATTCATCTTTTTTTCATAAAAAATTCCCTTTTGACAATGCCATATATAGATGCGACAAAGTGAAGAATGTAGCTAATTTCACATTTAATAATCTCAAACAAACAGGGTAGCAATAGCTTTCTGCTGTGTTGGCATATCCTGCCGAACAATATATTGATGTTAATTTTCAGGTAGATCCTTCGTTGATTAGGTTATTACAACGCGCGTCTCAGCACCAATTATGCAATACTGGACACTAAATATTATAAGTTTTATATAATTCCCCAAGGCAAACGAAGGAAAATTGTTGCAACCAAGCGAATGGTATCATGTAGCCGTGACTTATGACACCGAAGAAAAGACTTTATGTTTAAAATAGGACACTCCTATGGTGAGCCAGAGAATATGACTCGTCAATTAAATGGTGAAATCTGCGAAGTACGCATATGGAACGTAATACGTTCACAAGAAGAAATTTACAAGAATATGTATGATGTCGATCCTCAAACTACAGGTTTAAAAGCCTATTGGAAGTTTAATGAAGGCAAAGGGGATATAGCGAAAGACTATACAGAAAACGGCAATGATGCAAAAGCATATACTAAAGCTATTTGGCCGGAAGACATTGAAGTGACACAAAAAAACAAAGAATAATAACTACCTAAAATTTTCAACCTAAAACGCTGCCACATTTTTACTCCTACTTTAAGTTACATAAAAGGGAATACTAAAATATGACAGCGTTAATAATTAACTCTCTACTATGGAATAATTTAAATTGCCTTCTGATGAATTTGTCAAATATGCACAGATTCATTCACAAAAAATATAAACTCAAAGAGTAGCCATTATCTAAAAAAAAGTCGTAGCTTTGCAATAACCTAAAAATTAAATTGATATGGAACAACAAGACAAATATGTACGCTTTGACTGGGCTGTGAAAAGACTTCTCCGCCAAAAAGCAAATTTCGGCGTATTAGAAGGTTTCTTGACTGTCCTTCTCGGTGAAAACGTGAAAATCATAGAGATATTGGAAAGTGAAAGCAACCAACAAACAATCGATGATAAATTCAACCGGGTAGATATTAAAGCCAGAAACAGTAAAGACGAAATCATTATTGTAGAGATCCAAAATACACGGGAGCTCTATTATCTGGAACGTATCTTATACGGAGTGGCAAAAGCAATCACTGAACATATTTCTTTAGGAGAACGCTACTATGCGGTGAAAAAAATATACTCTATCAGTATTCTATACTTCGATATCGGCAAGGGAGAAGATTATTTGTATCATGGACAAAACCACTTTATCGGAGTACATACAGGAGACAGACTGGAAGTAACTACTAAAGAAAAAGACGCCATCGTCCATAAGATTCCGGCAGAAATCTTTCCGGAGTATTTCTTGATTCGTGTGAATGAATTCGATAAAGTGGCTGTCACTCCATTGGAAGAGTGGATTGAATACTTGAAAACCGGTTGCATTCGCCCCGATACAACAGCCCCTGGTCTGGAAGAAGCACGCCAGAAACTTATCTATTACAATATGTCCAAGGAAGAAAGACATGCCTACGACGAGCACCTTAGTGCCATCATGATACAAAATGATGTATTAGATGGAGCAAAACTGGAAGGGCGTATGGAGGGACGCATGGAAGGAAAAATGGAAGGAAAAATGGAAGAAAGATTAGAAATTGCTAATAATTTAAAGTCATTAGGAGTAGACATAACAGCCATCCATAAAGCTACCGGACTATCACCGGAGGAGATTGAAAAGTTATAAACAATCAAAGGCTATATATTAAATTACAAACAAGAGTCGTGTGAGAAAATCATACGACTCTTGTTTGTAATTTAATATATAGCCAATAGTAACAGACTGGAAGTAACTACCAAAGAAAAAAGATACCATCAATATATTACCAATATTTCACACTCCATTTTAACAATTAGAATTCATCCACAAATCACACACTCTAAATCATCAGCACCCATATACAGCAGAATATATAACAATAAAATATTTTATACAACTTTTATTTGTGATTAGTCATAGAAAACATGTATATTAGCAGTAAGCCTAACATTTACACAAATAAATCAATTGATTTATTATTACTTTTTAGTACCTTTACTTCATAAATACAATTTCCTATCCATAAGAAGGAAAGACATTTATATTAGTTGATTATTTGTATATGATAAAACACAAGCAAACAGCTATTGAGATATGTTCCGATAGCACTCTATTTAAACCCAGACCGCCCCCTCTTCAAATATTCACATATTAGACTGATTCATCATGCCTGAAAACAAAAAGAATAAATCAAATTAATCATCGTTACTTGGAGGGAAAGCCTTCCTTATCATAAAATTTAAAACATTAATCAAGATTAAAAACCTCCTGTGGCACTTCTATTATCCCGATTATCCTATATGGCTCTCCTATTGATATGAACCAAGACTATAAAAGAAATGCTTCTTTAGCCGATACATTCTTGTATATGCCATTCAATATCGAAAACTTAAAAATCGAGATATCTGTTCTTATCAAAAACTACCGCTTTCTTAGAAAGTCATTCTTACAGAAAATATTCGGAGAAAAGTTTCTGGAAACAGATATCGAAGAAATGCCGGAAGAGGATAACTACCAACTCATCAACAAGGTAAAGAAATTCATATTGGACAACTTGGATAACGAATCACTAAAGATAAGCCATATTGCCAGTGAAACGGGCATGAGCCGGACTAAGTTTTTCATTAAATGGAAATTCCTGACAGGGGAAGCTCCCATAGAATTCATGACCAGGATTCGTATGGAAAAAGCACGCGAACTATTGGAAAGCGGAAAATATCGCATACAGGAGATACCTGAAATGGTCGGACTAAAAGATGTAAAGAACTTCCGCAATAAATACAAGAAACACTTCGGCATAGCGCCAAGTGAAACATTAAGAAATATTTAAAAGCGGGAAAATTCAATATTACTATTGTCTTAATAAAAAAGAGATGTATTTAATGGAAAAATGGTATATCTCTTTTGCAAGTATACCGACGAGCAAAACATAATTGCCAACAAATCACAACTCAATCATACCATTCATCGCATCATTAATACCAAATAGAAACATCCCAACATTCAAAACTGACAACAGTATCTACTTATTAAAACTTATCATTATTTTTACTTCGTAGAAATATACCAATCATTCCTTCTTATAAAAAAACCTAACCTCCATTATCTTTCCAGTTTATATATTATGAGGAAATACAGAATGGTATTAAATGAGACATTCCTCAATAATACCCAATATACAATACGCTCCCCTACACATCTACAGGAGACAAAATAATATTCAACCAATAAAACTAATTAATTATTGTTACTTAGAGGATATTCACCGTTTCTTCCCCCCCCAAAAAAAAATGATGTTAAATATTAGGATAGTGAATTTCCTCTTTTTTCTGAAATGAAAGAAATGGGTCTATTTCATCTGAGTGACGTCACTAAAAAATATAATATGAAATACTTATTACAAACGTCACCCCTCGTTTACAGTGCCATAGCAATACTCATTCTTTATCAATTAAACTTTACCTCAATACTCCTAGCAGGAGGCATTTCTATTTATTGGATTATAACACATATCATTACGATACAGAAAGAAAGAAATCTTCTAAAAGAAGGGAGTCAATATTTTATAGACTCTTTCGAGAGCATTCGTGCTCCGCTTACATTAGTTCATACTCCATTGAAAATAGCATATAATGACGTTTCCCCCGAAAATATCAGAAAAGAGCTATCACTAGCTATCCAAAACATAGATTGCCTCAACATACATTTAACCAGATTGATGGATTTAAAGCAATTGTTTGCAAACACTGAAAAGCTGAATTCCTCGGAATATGAACTGGGAGCATTTATCAAAAACAGAATTACTTCTTTAAAAACACATGCTGCCAACAATTTGGTAGGGCTGAACATTAAAACAGACTTTAATTATGCCAGCGTCTGGTTCGACCAAAGCAAAATATCTCCGGTGATCGACAAATTTATAAAATATGCCATAGACCATACCGAACAAAAAAAAACTATTACCCTGCTAATCACCTCTAATCCTGAATACTGGCAAATAAAAATAACTGATTTCGAAAATAAGAAAATACTTCAATGTTATAAATGTAAAAATTGGCAACTATTCAAACGAAAAGAAGAACTCGAATACAATTTTGCAAAAAATATATTCTGCAAAAGGTTGATAAAGATGTGCAATGGAAAGATTCTGATTAACCATTCCAGCCACACTATTGCTCTAAAATTCCCTTCAAAAGATTCGCCGGAAAATGTTCACCAACATACCGCCATACAAATCGAGTCAAATCCGGCAGAAGAAAGAACAGATACTTTATTCGGCAAGGATTCACAAAAGAGAAATTCCACTAAACCGTTGGTCGTCCTCGCTGACAGCAATAAAGAATTCAGGTTGTACCTGGAAGAACGTTTATCAAAGGATTTTATCGTAAAAAGTTTCGAGAATGGTTTGGACGCTTTAGAATGTATAAAAGAGGAATATCCGGATTTAGTGATTTGCGACATTATGCTCCATGGAATGTACGGCAATGAACTATCATCGAGACTAAAAACATCAGGAGAAACATCCGTTATCCCTATTATCCTCTATGGCTCACATATAGATACAGGACAACGCAGCAAAAGGGAAAGCTCCCTGGCTGACATATTCTTATATATACCTTTTCACGTCGAAGATTTAAAAACAGAAATGAATGTCCTTATCAGAAACAACCGTTTCCTCAGAAAATCATTCTTAGAAAGAATATTTGGAAAGAAGTTTCTGGAAGTTGAGGAAGACAAAATTTCAGATGAGGAAAATTACGGCCTTATCAATCAGGTAAAGGAGTTTATTCTAAAAAATATAGATAAGGAAAATCTGACAATAGATGAAATCGCCTCAGAACTATATATGAGTAGAACCGCTTTCTTTACGAAATGGAAAGCACTGACAGGAGAAGCGCCCAAGTACTTGATTTACCGGATTCGTATGGAAAAAGCACGTGAGCTATTGGAAAGCGGGAAATACTCCGTCAATGTTCTTCCCGAAATGATCGGATTGAAGAGCCTCAAAAACTTCCGTCATAAATACAAAGAGTATTTTGGAATAACGCCAAGCGAGTCTATCATGAAAAAACAATAAAACAAATACGAAGCTATATATCCGAAGATCCCACCAACAGGGATCTTCACTATAACACTTGCATAAAGAAGCCTTTCTTTTTTTACTTCTTCATGCAGTATTGTATTAATCGTAGCATTTACACTATGTACGTACACCTTAATTTTGAAATTAATAATCTAATTATTTAAACAGTATGAAAACTTTAACTAAAATGAAAAAAGTTTGTTGTTTTAATCGCTTTGTCTTATTGGCAATGACACTGAGCATGGTCACTTCTTTTACTGCATGTAGCAGTGACGACGATTCGGACATTCCCGTATATTCCCTTAAAGATGTTGATGGCAATTATTCCGGCACAATGCTGACGGAATCCACCCCCGTCAGTCCCCAGGCAAATGCAGAAGAGGGGGAAGAACCGGCAGGAGCCGAAGTTACTGCCGAAGTAAAAGACAATCAGATTATGATTAAGAAACTTCCGGTTGACGACCTGATTAAAAGCATCGTCGGTGAAGAAAATGCAGGAGCTATCATCGAAAATTTGGGTGATATTAACTACAACATTCCTTATACACCGACCTTTGATGAAGGTAAATCTAACATCTTACTTCAACTAAAACCTGAACCACTGGAAATTAAATACACCGAACCGATTCAAGTACAAGAAGAAGGACAAGAACCGGCTGAAAATCTTATAACAGTAACTATTGAAGCTGAAAAGAATGGCGTTTATGCTTATGACGGCAAAAAACTGGCATTCGTTATCAAAGCAACTGGAGTAAAAGTCGGAGATGTAAATTTCCCCAATTTCCCCGTTACAACATTCACTTTCAGCATGGTCAAGAAGTAATACAAACCTTTCGCTGAAAAAAAGAAAATGGAGCATGCCTGCGCGCAAGACATGCTCTTTTTTTATACCTTTGTGAAGAAACCAACTATACAAAATGACTACAACAGAAAACATTCGAAAAGAATTGCAGGATTTGGTAGATTCCAAGTATCAGGAATTTCATTCTGCCCTGGTTCCCGGAATCGGGAATATTCTTGGTGTACGTATTCCGCAACTACGAATATTGGCTAAAGAAATCGCAAAGAGAGATAACTGGCGTATGTTTGTGGAAGCAACCGATACTAAGTTTTATGAAGAGACAATGCTTCAGGGAATGGTTATCGGATTAGCTAAAATGGAACTGGACGAACGAATGAAACACATAAGCATGTTCGTTCCACGTATCGACAACTGGGCTGTATGTGATATCTTTTGTGGCGAACTGAAGACTGCCGTGAAGAAAGGAAAAGAAACTGTATGGCAGTTTATCCAGCCTTACCTCATATCTCCCAAAGAGTTCGAAATCCGCTTCGGGATTGTGATGCTTTTCCATTATGTAGACGAAGAACATATCGACGCATTACTGGCATACGCAGACACTTTCAGCCACGATGCTTATTATGCACGTATGGCTATGGCCTGGATGATATCCATCTGTTTCATCAAATTCCCCGAAAAGACAATGGAGTACCTTAAACAGAGCAAGCTGGATAACTGGACTTATAATAAATCATTGCAGAAAACTATCGAATCTCTCCGTGTAGACAAGGAAACTAAAGATATACTTCGCGGTATAAAACGGAGGTAATGACACAATAAAAAATAAAGCTCGGTAACTGTTCTGCTTACCGGGCTTTATTTTTTATGATGTATCAAATGATTTATGATATAGCAAATGAATTAATTCCTCTTTACCTTTTTTCTTCTGCTTCTGCGCCTTTGTTGTTTCCGGCGGCTGTAACGTTGCCATCTTTTATATATCATCCAGCCGCTCATCAAAGCAACGACGACAAAGATAAGAATAGTGATACCCACTCCTAAATTATCCCCCTTAATACGCGACCAGATATCAAGAACTTCTTTTGTCTTATCGCCGAAGTCACGAATCATAGCGCATCGTTCCACTACTTTGCGGTCGGGATATTGTATCTTGTCAATCTGTATGCTATCAGCACCCGGTCCGAAGAAATAACTTAAATCGGAAAAATAGGTAAGTGTCGTGTCTATCTTCTCTTCCAGAATCTCCGGAGTAGCAATCGAACTTACATATCCGCAGAAATCCATATTTCTCAGAGCAATGTCCGGACGACACATGAAATTGATAAAATAGCTGGCTGCTTCCGGATTCCTTGCATATTTCGGAATCACCCAACCGTCATACCATATATTACTTCCTTCCTTCGGAACTTCATAATCCAAGTCCACACCTACTGCATCGGCTTCTTCAATCGCCCATATTGCGTCACCACTCCACGTCATATTCAGCCAGGCCTTGTTCTTCGTCATCATCTCCTTGCCGAAATCGGCTTCCCAGCCTGCTATATTCGGTTTCAGGGCTTTCAGATATTTTTCCGCAAGCTCCATAGCCTGTGGAGAATAGTCGTTCATCAGTTCTTCCACTGTCACACTCCCCGCTTCCAGTTCCTTGGCGTGCGCATAAATGATAGCCGTACCGTAAGCGTCGCGGTAACTATCCTTCATAAGGATTTTGCCGGCATACTTCTTATTCCAAAGACAATCCCAGGATGCAGCGACCGAATCAGGAACATAAGCCCGGTTATAAAGAAGTCCCGCAGTTCCCCACATATAGCATACCGCATAACGGCTGGCTTCTTCACCCGGCTGGCTCAATTTATTAATCTGCTCCCGTATGAACGGAGCCACATTTTTCATATAGTTGGGAGAATGGGCAAAATTAGTATCAATAGGCAGAAGCAGGCGCTTCTTCAACATACGCTCAATAATGTATTCCGAAGGGCAGACCACGTCGAAATCCTCATGTCCCTTCTCTATCTTGGTCAACATTATCTCGTTAATGTCGAATGTCTGATAAACGATGCGGATATTTTCGCCTGTCTGTTCTTTATAATATGCTTGAAAATCCTCGAGCACACCATCCCCGATATAATCCGCCCAGTTATAGATTTTAAGAACCCGTTCGCGAGGCTCGCCGGAATTATAACATCCCGTCAAACTCAGCAACAACAGGATAGCAGGAATTATTCTTTTCATAATTAATAATTTTACAATGTACAAATATACCAATACAGAAAACGTGCCGCCATGCAATCAGCATATCAGTGTATTGGCATATTGAATAATTATTTCTTCTTCGCTTTCCCTGCCCGGTGATTGATCACAATAAGCAACGCCAACACCACAACAAAAATAATAGCGGAAAGCGGACGAAGTTCAGGGGTCAGCCCTCCTTTGCGGGCATCAGCATAAATATAAGTAGAGAGCGTCTCCAGACCTTGATTACCGATGGTAAAGACAGTTACGGCAAAATCATCAATGGATAGGGTCAATGCAAGCATAAAACCACTAATCATTCCCGGACGAATCTCCGGAACAATGACTTTCCACAAAGCCTGCATAGGAGTCGCTCCCAAGTCAAGAGCGGCCTCATAAATATTCGGGTTCATCTGCTTCAAACGAGGCAGAACGCTCAAAACAACGTATGGCGTACAAAAAGTAATATGAGCAAGCACTACGGTTGTGTATCCTTGTGTGATTCCTAAAGAAACAAACAAAAGGAAAAGCGAAATACCCGTGATGATATCTCCGTTCAGAATAGGAATACTATTCACAAAACTAATCGCTTTACGCGAACGGGATTTCAGATTAAAGATGCCGATAGCAGCCACACTACCCAGCAAGGTAGATGCCGCTGCAGCCAGCAGAGCAATAGTAATCGTGTTAATCAATGCATTCATCAAAGAATGATGCGTGCCTGTAGTGAAAAGCGAAGTATAAAGTTTTGTGGAGAAACCAGTCCAGTTGCCCAGCACTTTCGCTTCGGTAAAAGAATAGATGACGATAATCACGATAGGAGAATAAAGCAGCAACAGCAATATCCACAAGTAAGCCTGCGCAAATATTTTCTTTACCATAGCCCGCCTCCTTCGTTCGAATTGTCCTTATCGTCTGTGCTAAACAAAGAAGTTGCAGCAATCAGCAGCAACATAATAAGCGAAAGTGCCGCTCCATAGTTCCACATGCTGTTATTGATATTTTCCTGAATCGTTGTACCAAAGAGTTTGATGTTATTCATCGTCAGCAACTCGGCAATGGCAAATGTCGATATAGTCGGCATGAACACCATCATAATTCCACTCATCACACCCGGCATAGAAAGCGGAAGGACTGCTTTCAGAAAGACTTGCAGCGGATTGGCTCCCAAATCTTGTGCAGCTTCAATATAACTATGATCCATCTTCTGCAACGTGTTGTAAATAGGATAAATCATAAAGGGGATAAAGTTGTATACCATACCGAATATCAATGCTCCCTCGCCCAACGGTACACTAAAAAAGTCGAACAAGGCAACCGTAGCAAGGGTACGCACAAGAATATTTACCCACATCGGCAGGATAAACAGTACGACCATCGTCTTGGAACGGTTCAGCTTACTGTTACTCAATATCCATGCTGCAGGATAACCAAGTAAAATACAAACAAGGGTGGTAATGATAGCAATACCGATAGAATATACAAAGGTATTGATTGCTTCGGGATGTTCGAAGAACTTCTGAAAATTGGCGAGTGTCAAATGACCGCTATCATCGGTAAAGGCATATACGACAATTAAAAACAGCGGTATAATCACAAAGATCGCCGAAAAAATAATGTAAGGGAGAGTCCAACTCTTACGTGATGACAAAAAGACTATAAACTTCTTATTCACTTCCTTTCCTGTTAATCGGTTATTTTAATTATACGAATGGCATCTGGAGGGATGGTAATACCTACACGGTCTCCGTCGTCCCATACATCGTTCGTATCTACAAATACATTCTCGTCCCAGTCTGACAATACGGTCAGATGATAATGGTCGCCCTTGTAAAGGATGAATTTCACCTCACCTGTGAGCGTTCCGTCTTCTTCATTATCCTGAAGAATCACTTTTTCAAAGTCTACCTCCACTTTGACATTCGTATCGGCAGCTATATCTTCCACCGGAGTACATTCAAAGTTACAGCCCAGGAATTCCACATGAGTGGCATCCAGCAATTTTCCTTCAAACGTATTGCAGATACGCTCTTTCTTCATGATGTGAATATCAAACGGCTTCACCAGCAGTCCGACTTCCGCTCCTACTTCAAAATGATGGTAATCCTGCACCAGGAATTCATATCCGCCGCACATCACCGTCATTTCATAATGCACACCTTTGAAAATAGAAGTCTCTACCACGCCTACCAACTGCGCCATATCCGAAACGGGGAAAATATAAAGATCTTCCGGACGGATGACTACGTCTACCGGAACATTTTCACCAAATCCTTCATCCACACATTCAAACTCCGTGCCGCAGAAGCGTACCAGCTTATCATGAATCATGGTACCATTGAGGATATTGCTTTCTCCGATAAAGTCGGCAACAAAAGCGTTGATGGGTTCATTATAAATATCAATCGGTGTACCGATCTGCTGAATCTTTCCTTCACTCATCACAACAATCGTATCACTCAACGTCAATGCCTCTTCCTGATCGTGAGTGACGTAAACAAACGTTATACCCAAAGATTTATGCATTTCTTTGAGCTCCATTTGCATATCCTTACGCATTTTCAGGTCGAGCGCTGCCAGCGGCTCATCCAATAGCAACACTTCCGGCTCATTCACAATGGCACGGGCAATGGCTACACGTTGTTGCTGACCACCGGAAAGAGAATCCACATCGCGGTATTCATAATCTGTCATACCTACCATCTTTAAAGCAGCTTTCACTTTCTTCTCAATGGTTTGTTTCGGTGTCTTTTTCAGTTTCAGGCCGAAAGCAATGTTATCATATACATTCAAGTGCGGGAATAAGGCATATTTCTGAAATACCGTATTCACGGGACGCTTGTGGGGAGGAGTTTGTGTTATTTCCATCCCCGAAATTCGGATCTCGCCTTCCGAAGCCGTCTGAAAACCGGCAATGAGACGCAACAACGTGGTTTTACCGCAACCGGAAGGACCAAGTATAGTGACAAACTCGCCCTTTTTCACGTTTAGAGTCACATCATCCAATGCTGTTTTATCGCCAAAATACTTCGATACGTGGCTCACCTCAATGATGGATTTATCTTCTTGCATATTCATACTAAAGTTTGGGCTGCAAAGGTACACATTTCTGCGGTTTTCACCTAGGTGTTAATCTAATATAACAGTGTTTTTCGATGCCCGACAGAAAAAAAATCTATCTTTGCATAAATATTTATTCACTAATTTTACAAAAGCATGAAAAAGTTAACTTATTTAGTTATTGCAACGGCAGCGTTAGGCATGGTAGCTTGTACGGGCGGAAACAAAGCCGGATACGTTGTCACAGGTACGGTAGAAGGTGCAAGCGATGGTGACACCGTTTATCTTCAGGAAGCTACTGGCAGAAATTTGACCAAACTAGATACAGCCGTTATCACCAAAGGTACTTTTACCTTTGAAGGTACACAAGATTCTGTGGTTAGCCGCTATGTCACTTGCGAAGTGAACGGAGAGCCATTGATGATTGATTTCTTCCTCGAAAACGGAAAAATCAACGTTGCCCTGACCAAGGATAACGACGCTGTGACCGGTACTCCTAACAATGATGCATACCAGGAAATCAGAGCTCAAATCAATGACATCAGCAAGAAAATGAATACCATTTATGAAGCAATGGGCGACACTTCTTTAAGTGATGAGCAGAAAGAAGCCAAACAAAAAGAGGGTGCCCAGCTGGAAGAACAGTATGACAAAGTAATCAAAGAAGGTGTTAAGAAGAACATCGCCAATCCGGTCGGAGTTTTCTTGTTTAAACAAACGTTCTACAATAACTCTACTGACGAAAATGAAGCTTTGTTGCAACAAATTCCTGCGAATTTCCAGAATGACGAAACAATCGTAAGAATCAAAGAGATGACCGACAAGCAGAAAAAGACTGCCGTAGGTACTCAATTTGTTGATTTCGAAATGCAGACTCCGGAAGGAAAGACTGTGAAGTTGTCTGACTACGTTGGTAAAGGTAAAGTGGTATTGGTTGACTTCTGGGCTAGCTGGTGCGGTCCTTGCCGTCGCGAAATGCCTAATCTGGTAGAAACTTACGCTAAGTATAAAGGTAAGAACTTCGAAATTGTAGGCGTATCTCTCGACCAGGATGGAGCTGCATGGAAAGAAGCAATCAAGAAGATGAATATGACTTGGCCACAAATGTCCGACCTGAAATTCTGGCAAAGTGAAGGTGCACAGCTTTATGCAGTAAACAGTATTCCTCACACTGTATTGATCGATGGCAGTGGTAAAATTATCGCTCGCGGTTTGCATGGAGAAGAACTTCAGGCTAAAATTGCAGAAGCTGTAAAATAACAGATCGAAAGAGAAGGTTTTTCAAAGGCTTTAAAGTTCAAACAAGGGGCTGTTCGAAAAGCCTTGATCCTATAAAATCACGCTTACTACGACATGTTGCAGTAAGCGTGATTTTTCTTTTTAGAGACTTTTCAGATGGTTTCTTGCTTATTAAAAACTTCACAAGTCAGCAACCAAACAGATAAAATTCAGCCCCTGTAATTCTCGAAAGAACACAGGGGCTGAATCTATATATGAAAGTAAGGGAGAAGGACTCCCCTACTTTTATTTCAAACAAATTAGATAAACCAACGTACGTAGCAGAAGTCTTGACGGTGTGGAAGCTCCGGATTCTTCGGGAACATACGGTAAGACACCTTGAAGCTACCTGCATTTGACAAGCTGTGTTTAACTTGGAATGTATACAAGTTACCTTCTTTCTTGATGACACTAAACGGTTCTACAGAGTAAACATGTTGTTTGCCGTCTGCAGTTGTGTAAGTAGTAACCAATTCAAGTCCCACTGCATCATTCAAGCCTTTTTCATCGATCACGTAAGTAATAGTATATTCTTTTCCGCTTTCGATGTCACCGTTCTTCAGGTCTTCTACCTTGTCGCAAGATACGATTTCAATAGCATCCCATTTAGCAACCACTTCTTCTTTCCAAGCTGCGATTTCTTTTGCTTTTGCATTATCATTAGCAGCCAAAGTCTGGAAGCGTTTCGCCAGTTTGCAATAGAATTTGCTATAGTAATCATCCAACTGACGCTTCATTGTATAATGAGGAGCGATCTGTGCGATAGAATTCTTCACCACTTTGATCCAGCCTTCAGAATATCCTTTCTTATTACGTGCATAATACAACGGCAAGATTTCAGTTTCAAGAATACTGTAAATAGTAGCAGCATCCAACTGATCCTGATGTTCCTGGTTCTGATAAGTACGTTTTTCTGTCAATGCCCAACCTGCACCTTCACGGTAACCTTCCAGCCACCATCCGTCTAATACAGAGAAGTTAACAACACCGTTCATCAAAGCCTTTTCGCCCGATGTACCGGATGCTTCCAACGGACGAGTCGGAGTATTCAACCAGATATCAACGCCTGAAACCAGACGACGAGCCAATTGCATATCATAATTTTCAAGGAAGATAATCTTACCCAGGAATTCCGGACGGCGAGAGATCTCGATAATACGCTTAATCAAACCCTGACCTGCACCATCGTGCGGGTGAGCTTTACCTGTAAACAGGAATTGTACCGGGTAATCAGGATTATTCACAATCTTAGAAAGACGATCCAAATCGGTGAACAACAAGTGTGCACGTTTGTAAGTAGCAAAACGACGACCGAAACCAATCAGTAATGCATTCGGATTGATCTTATCCATCAATGAAACGATACGGGAAGGGTCTCCCTGGTTCTTCAACCATGTATCGCGGAATGACTTACGGATATAGTCAACCAACTTATTCTTCATAGTCATACGAGTCTTCCAAATCTCTTCATCGGGCACATTGTAGATAGCTTCCCAAATCTTAGGATTAGATTGATCGAACCAGAAATTTTCGTTGAAATATTTAAAGTACAGTTCTTTCCATTCAGTTGCACTCCAAGTCGGGAAGTGAACTCCATTCGTTACGTATCCTACGTGGCTTTCTTCCGGGAAATAACCTTTCCAGATAGAAGAGAACATTTCTTGAGAAACCTTTCCGTGCAGCCAGCTCACACCGTTCACTTCCTGTGAAGTGTTACAAGCAAAAACAGACATACAGAAACGTTCGCCCTTGTCACCCGGATTGTTACGTCCGAGATCCATCAAGTCATCCCAAGTGATACCCATTCTGGAAGGATAACCACCCATATATTTGCCGAACAGGCCTTCATCAAAATAGTCGTGACCTGCAGGAACCGGAGTATGAACAGTGTAAAGAGAAGAAGCACGAACCAACTCGATAGCTTGATCGAAAGTCAATCCTGTAGCTACATAGTCGCAGATACGCTGAACATTGATTAATGCAGCATGTCCTTCATTACAGTGATAAACATCTTTCTTGATGCCCAGTGCTTTCAAAGTCAGGATACCACCGATACCCAACAAGATTTCTTGTTTCAAACGGTTTTCCCAGTCGCCACCATAAAGCTGGTGAGTGATAGGACGGTCGAATTCACTGTTCATTTCATTATCCGTATCAAGCAGATACAAAGAAATACGTCCAACGTTTACACGCCATACGTTTGCATGAACAAAATAATCAAGATAAGGAACGTCAACTATCAACGGCTGACCATTGGCATCCATTACACGTTCGATAGGAAGTTGACCGAAGTTTTGTGCTTCGTAGTTGGCAATCTGCTGTCCATCCATAGACAACGTTTGAGTAAAGTAGCCGTAACGATACAAGAAACCTACCGCACACAAATCAACATTGCTGTCGGAAGCCTCTTTCAGATAGTCACCAGCCAATACACCCAGACCACCGGAATATATTTTCAGGACGCTGCTCAAGCCATATTCCATACTGAAATAAGCGATAGATGGGCGTTGCTCATCCGGCTTCACATCCATGTAATCTCTGAATTTCGTATAAACTTCATTCATTCTTCTTAGAATCACTTTGTCTTTTGCCAGCGCTTCCAGCTTTTCATAGCTCATACGTTCCAACAACAGTACTGGATTCTGTCCACATTCTTTCCAAAGTTCCGGATCTAGATCTCTAAACAGTTCAGTCGCTTCAAAATTCCATGCCCACCAAATGTTGCGTGCGATTTCAGACAACTTCTCCAACTCTTCCGGTATACGTGATTTTACAGTAACCTCTTTCCAGTTGGGAGTATTCACATTACTAACTTTGATTTTCATAATGTTTACGTTTACTTATTGATAAATAATTCTTTCTTAACTCAACTGACGCTTCATAGCATTGCGCAAGGCAATGTCATAAGCCTCATAGTAATATTGTATAAAGTGCTTCCATAAAGCCTGTTCTGCCACTTCGGCAGCACGCTTACGGATTTCCTTCACTTCTTTCTCCGTCTTATCCGCAAATAACGTAATCGTATCTTTAATACCATCCGCTACTTCCGAATAATTATAGTCCGAACGATGCAGCACTTCTACTCCATCATTAATGCCATGCTGGTTCTTCAGGCTGTTTACCCAAAGTCCGAACCCTGCCAGATCAGTAGTGATTGTCGGTACATGGAATGCTACACTTTCCAGTGGAGTATATCCCCACGGTTCGTAATAAGAAGCATAGACACTCAAATCCTGTCCCAGCAATATATCATAATATTCTTTATTCATGATGCCATCACGACCATTCAGATAACAAGGTACAAAAATCACTTTTACCTTATCTTCCGGACGATTGCCCATTCCCAGATATTTCAACATATCCAACACCTGATCATGAGTCATATTATGCAGCCAATGAGTGATAAATGGTACTTCGAGCGGAGTGTCAAACTTCTCCTTGCTCTTCAAACGTCCCTGCAAATCCTCACGGGGGTCTCCTACCCAACCGGGTACATTGATGAATGCCAATACATTCTTATGCAAATTCTTATCCCTGTTCAAGCGGTTTAATGATTCCAAAAATACATCAATACCTTTATTCTTAAACTCATATCGTCCACTGGTTCCGACAATTAACGTATCATCACCCAGATTTGTTCCCAATAATTTATTCGCTACATTGAGCATCAAGGCACGCGCACGTTTACGTTTTCCGGTAAATGTGCTTCCTTTCGGTACAAAATCATCTTCAAAACCGTTCATCAGAACAACATCTGCCGGTTTATCCAGTAATTCCTTACACTCATTATTGGTTATTTCGCTCACCGTCGTAAAACAGTCTACGTAATGTGCAGTCTGTTTTTCAATCGAGTGTTTCGATTGCATGTTCAGTTCTTGCGCCATCTGGTCGCCATTATAAGCAAACAGATAGTCGTACAACGGTTTATGATTACCGGCAATAGAACGACCGATAGAAGTAGCATGGGTCGTAAAAATAGTAGCCACCTCCGGCACAGCTTCCTGTACATAAAGTGCTCCCATTCCAGTCATCCATTCATGCGCCTGATATACCACCTTATCCGTTTCTGTCAGGTTGTAGCGATAGAAACTCTCCACCACTCTTCCCGCAGCGTATGAAAACATAGAAGCTTCGTCGTAATCGCCATAAGCGTGCAACGAATCTACTTGATAACGATTCCACATTTCTGTGTATATATCGTCTTTCTTTTCAAAAAAAGGTTGGAAATCAACAAGAATGACTATGGGTTCACCGGGGATATTCCATCGTCCTATACGGACAGAAAGTTCGTCTTTCTCAAGTGCATGCTTTTTCCAGGCAGCACATAGGTTATCCGACTCGATGAATAGAGGGTTTTCTTTTCCTTGCCATACATCAGGACCTATGAAGAAAATTCTGTCGCGGAACTTTTCCTGCAATGTATTTGCCCGTGTCGACAAGACGGTGTATATTCCTCCCACTTTATTACATACTTCCCAGCTGGACTCGAAGATATAATCGGGGGTTAATAAATCTTTTACCATATAATATATTAAAACTCTTTTTAGTATGCGAGTGCAAAAGTACACATTATTCTTTGAAAAATAATACTTTATGCGAAAAATATGAGTTAAGAAGAGGAAAGAAACGTTGCCCTATAATGAAAAAAGAATATCCCCTTGCACATGCAAAGCTGCATGTACAAGGGGATTGAAACTCCTTTATAGGAAATATTCTTGCTAAAAATTATGCAACGAGTGCACTACCGATCAAGAAGGTTGCAGCCAAAGCAACGATTGCATAAAGCTCGGGGAATACGGCAAGAATCAACGTATTACTAAATACATTGTGTCCCTGTCCGATAGCTGCAATACCGTTTGCACAAACTTGTCCCTGACGGATAGCGGAGAATAAGGCAACCAATCCTAAAGCAATACCTGCACCAAGAACTGCTGATGCCTGGATAGCTGTAATTTCAGGAGTCAAAATGCCGAAGATAGTCTGAAACATGAAATAACCGGCAAAACCATAAAGCCCCTGTGTACCCGGAAGGGCTGTCAATACCAGGAAGTTACCGAATGCACTATCATTCTTCTTCAATGCTCCGATGGCAGCATTACCTGCAATAGTTACTCCGTAAGCACTACCGATGCCCGACAAACCAACCATAATCGCGATGCCAATGTAGGCGATAAACAAATTCATTTCCATAATCTTATTCTATTTTTTATTGTTTAATTCTTAAAATATTAATTCTCTATTTCTAATTTTTAATCTTCAGTTTTTTTAATTTCTGAACGGTTTGTACTCTTTACCGCCTCCTTCATATCCGGAGTTCTTGAAGAACTCAACGAACGTCAGACGCATTGGGTGAACCATTGCACCCAGCACATTCATGAAAATATTGATTGCATGACCGATCACGAAAATCAGCACCATTACAATCGGGCCTGCTATTACATTATCCGGACTCATACCTACTGCCAGACTGTTGAACACTCCCGCCAGAATACCTCCGGAAAGTCCGAGAGCAAACAGACGAACGTAGGACAAAACATCTCCAAGCAAACCAGTAACCATGTTGTATGAATCCCACAATCCCAATCCGATATTCAGGAATATGTTCTTTCCCGGACTGTTATAAAGGAAAATCATAGCAGCTGAAACACCCAGGATTATCAAGTGCACCGTGCTTCCCATCGGCATTACGTCCGGTAACAAAGCTGAAACTGCCATTGAAACCAGCAGGATGATCCATCCGATAGTTGCCACTGCATATTTGAAACCAAACTGAATCGTCTGATTCACAGCTTTCAGTACCATACCGAATAAAATCTGGATAGCTCCCAATATCAACGATAATTGGAACATATCATTATTATCCATCATGACAGCATGTTTCAAGCGTTGCACAATCGGCCAATCCAAATTGTAGATGTTCGCTCCGAAGAACGTACCAGTCAGCAAACCGCAGAAGAACGTTGATACCGCCAATACCTGTATCAATGAGATGATTGACTTCATTGACGGGGTTACTTTCTTCGCCATCAACCGATAGGCCGTAGCTCCCAGGAACAGGAACAAACCATATCCGGAATCTCCCAGACAAAGTCCGAAAAAGACCATAAAGAATGGGGCAAAGAACGGTGTCAAGTCCAACTCATTATACTTCGGAAGCATATACAGCTTACAGATCGGTTCGAACCAAGCAAAGAATCCCTTATTATTCAATCGAATAGGAACATTATCGCCCGGCATCGGATCGGTAATCTCATAATATACATGTGCGTCATTCAGATAAGCCTCTATCTCCACTTGACTGAATGCAGGCGCCCATCCTTCAATCAACATCAGTTTGTCACCGGCAGTCTGCTCGGAACTTAACACAACTTTAGAGAATTCAATCTGACTTTGCAACTCTTTCAGAGCAGCCTTCAAGGAAGGAATATCCGTTTCGGAAAGTGCAACCAGTCTTTTTTCATTCTCTTCAACGGCCTGTTCTGTTGTATTGTAAAGCGTTTCAAGATGTGCCAAAGAGTATGCAGGTAATTTAGCCTGCTCCACATCCAAGTCCACTTCCTCTCCGCCTTTCGTTACAGTCACGAAGAATACTTTAGAAGAAATGCGGTTCACAATCATTGCATTGTATTCCGTTTCCCACTCTTCTTTGTAATTTCCTTCCGAACAGCTATAGAAACCGATTACATAACCGGCATCTTTCAGCTTCTGAACATTTGCCGGTTCAAAGTTGCCCCAGGCTTCCAGAGCTTCTTTTTCTTTGGCATAGCTTTGCAACTGCTGCGACAACTTTCCATGCTCTGTCTGTAAAGCATCCACTTCGTCCAGCACTTGCATTCCACGGGCAGCCGTTCCTCCTTCCGTAGCAATCACGGCATTCTTTTCATGCTTCTGGTTCTGAAGCAACTTCAAGGTAGCCGCCAAACGGTTGGAAAGACGAATATTATCCTGCAACTCCGTGTTATCGGCAGCCCCCTGTTGTTTCTCCACAATGTGGACTACCCCAAGTTCCCGCAGACTGTTCAGGAATTCTTCATATTCTTTGTGATACACCAGAAAGGTGAGTTTCTTCATTTTTGTAATCATGCCTCTACCTCCTTCCTTTTTTCTTGATGGGACTTCATGATCTTTTGCGAAGATTTCGACAGGTTTTCTTCATCTTCCATAAATCGCTTGATCTTTCGCAATGCATCCTGATAGCCCGGTATCTGCACCTTCTCAAAAAGGTTCACCTTTTGAGTGGTCTTTTTCCTTGCATGTTCTAACAAGTTCAGCTTGGCGAGCATAAATTCACGTTCAATTGCCGTATGAGCCAGCTCTTCCAACAGGTGGATACCGTCGGCATACCACTTGGGAGCATTAAACATACTGTACGGACGTATCTCGAATTCTACATTCTCGAGCAACGGTACGCGCACACCCGCAATCTTTTTCACGCCAAGATGAACATCATTCACCTTTATTAATGAAGCGTCAAACTCATTCCAAAGGGCGAACATGGCTTCATAGGCTTGAATTTGTTGTTCGAGCCTATCCTCCAGATCGGCAGCTTCCGTTTTACAGCGTTTCACTTCCATGCGGAGGGCGCTTTCCTTATTCTTAATGATAGGAAGCGTACGCACCCGCACTTTCAGTTGCTTTTCGAGCTGCTGAAGAGAGGTTTTGTTATATTGAAACTTTATAGCCATCTCGTTGATTTACTAATTTAACGATTTACAATCAGGCGATTGAAATTACTTCTTATAAACATAAATAATCCACAAATTTCAACCGTAAATGGTAAATCGTCTAATCGTCTAATTATTTTGTTTTGGCCAGTATTGATCCACCAAGTCTTTCTTGATATTCACTTCTTCCGGACGGAAGTATTTACCGAACAAGCCCCAGGCAACGTCCAGCATTTCAGTTGTATCAAGGTTAACATCAATTGCCAATAACTGATTGGAATAGTCCTTCGCAAAAGCCAACGTACGTTCGTCGTAGTTTGTCAGGTCGAAACCATTTTCCATCTTCGTCTTAGCGTTAGCTGCATCGGCATAAAGACGTACGGCAGCATTCATCACCTGCGGATGGTCTTTACGCGTCTTCTTACCGGTAACCAGCTGTTTCAAACGAGACAACGAACGGAACGGGTCAACAATAACCTTACCAATATCACTATCACGACGCAGGAACAACTGACCTTCTGTGATGTAACCCGTGTTATCAGGCACAGCGTGAGTAATATCTCCACCGGACAAAGTAGTCACCGCAATAATTGTGATTGAACCACCGGAAGGGAACTGCACCGCCTTTTCGTAAATCTTCGCCAAGTCCGAGTAAAGTGATCCCGGCATAGAATCTTTAGACGGAATCTGGTCCATACGGTTGGATACGATTGCCAACGCATCGGCATAGCTCGTCATATCGGTCAACAGTACCAGCACTTTCTCATTATTATTTACTGCAAAATATTCAGCAGCAGTTAATGCCATATCCGGAATCAGCAAACGTTCTACCGGCGGGTTTTCGGTCGTATTCATGAAACTCACGATACGGTCGAGTGCACCGGCATTAGAGAACACATTCTTAAAATACAGGTAGTCATCATTCGTCATACCCATACCGCCGAGGATAATCTTATCCGTTTCAGCACGTAAGGCCACGTTTGCCATTACCTGGTTGAACGGTTGGTCCGGGTCGGCAAAGAACGGAATCTTCTGACCGGATACCAATGTATTGTTCAAGTCGATACCGGCAATACCCGTTGCAATCAGTTCCGACGGTTGTTTACGCCGAACCGGATTCACAGACGGACCACCAATTTCCACTTCCTGTCCTTCAATGTCCGGACCTCCATCAATCGGGTCACCGAAAGCATTGAAGAAACGTCCGGCCAGCTGCTCACTCACTTTCAATGTAGGCGATTTGCCGAGAAATACTACTTCGGCATTGGTCGGAATACCTTCCGTACCTTCAAATACCTGCAAAGTGACATCGTCACCGGCAATCTTTACCACCTGTGCCAGTTTACCGTCCACGGTGGCAAGCTCATCATACCCTACTCCTGTCGCTTTCAACGAACAAGTAGCCTTGGTAATCTGAGTAATCTTGGTATATATCTTTTGAAAAGCTTTTGTTGCCATCTTACTTATTTACGATTTAACAATTTACGATTTACGATTGAAGTTTCCTCTCTTCAATCAATTCCTTCAGTTGTTTCTGGAATCCTTCATACTGTTCTGATTTGAACTTCGAATAGTTCATCTGCTTACAGATATTAATCATCTTCTTGAAGTAGTCCATTACTTCGTTGAAGTTATCAAATTCAAATTCCGTATGACAGATGTCGATTATCATATTCAGAATGTCTTCCTGACGTTCCATCGGAGTTACCGCGTCAATTTCGTCAAAAGCATCCTGTTGCAGGATTACAAAGTCAATCAATTCAGATTTCCAGAAGATCACGTGATATTCTACCGGCACACCATCGTCACCGAGGATATTGATCTGTTCGGCAATTTCCTTACCACGCTGTAAACGGGTCTTAAGTTCATTTACCTTTCCGATCCATTCATCATTGATATGACCTTTGATATACTCTTCAAATTCCGGATATTCGATATATTTTGAATAAGAATCAATCGGATTCACTGCCGGATAACGTTTTTTATCGGCACGGTCCTGTTCCAATGCATAGAAACAACGGGCTACCTTCTTCGTATTTTCAGTTACCGGCTCCTTCAAGTTACCACCGGCAGGAGATACCGTACCGATAAATGTAATAGAACCCGTTTCGTCATTGCTCAGTTTTACATATCCCGCACGACCGTAGAAGTTAGAGATAATAGCCGAAATATCCATCGGGAAAGCATCTGGTCCAGGCAACTCTTCCATACGGTTGGACATCTCACGCAGAGCCTGTGCCCAACGGGAAGTAGAGTCGGCCATCAACAAGACTTTCAATCCCATTGAACGGTAATATTCCGCCAGTGTCATCGCTGTATATACAGATGCTTCACGCGCAGCTACCGGCATGTTAGAAGTATTGGCAATAATAATAGTACGCTCCATCAACTTACGTCCTGTGTGCGGGTCTACCAGTTCGGGGAACTCGGTAAAGATTTCCACCACCTCATTCGCACGTTCACCGCAAGCTGCAATGATAACGATATCCGCTTCCGCCTGCTTAGAAATAGCATGCTGAAGCACCGTTTTACCTGTACCAAACGGACCGGGAATAAATCCCGTACCACCTTCCACAATCGGATTCAGCGTATCAATCACACGTACACCAGTCTCCAACAATTTGAAAGGACGCGGTTTCTCCTTATAATTCGTCATCGCACGTTTTACGGGCCATCTCTGAACCATAGTTACAGGAATATCATTACCTTCTTCGTCTGTCAGGATTGCGATAGTATCTTCTATCTTATAATCACCTTCCGGCATGATTGTTTTTACGGTAGCCGTTCCCTTCATAGTGAACGGGGCCATTATTTTCAACGGCTGAAAGTTTTCATCCACCTGTCCCAACCATACAGAAGCCTGCACTTTGTCACCTACATTCACCAATGGTACGAAATGCCATATACGCTCTTTATCCAACGGATACGTATATTGTCCTCTCTTCAGGAAAACTCCGTCCATTTTGTCGAGGTCATTTTGCAGACCATCATAGTTTTTCGATAACATACCCGGGCCTAATGTCACCTCAAGCATGTGTCCTGTAAATTCGGCTTCGGCGCCCACTTTCAGTCCACGGGTACTTTCAAACACCTGGACATATACATGTGAACCTACAACCTTAATCACCTCCGCCATCAACTTATCGCCACCGGTCGAGATATAACAAATCTCATTTTGAGCTACCGGTCCGTCAACGACGAGGGTCACCATGTTGGCAATAACGCCACTAACAGTTCCTTTTGTTGCCATATATTTCTTTAATTTTATTATCTGAATTCTGCAGGAATCTGCACTTCGTTCTTCAGCGACTCAATAATGCTTCTGAACAACTGATTACCTCTTTCCTTATCCAGTGAAATCCACCTTTCAATCATTTCCAGCTTCAGCAGGAAAGCGAAAATACGCTCAATAGTGAAATAGTCGAAGAAAATAGCATCCTCCATCCAGTTCCACCGCAGGGCATCCAACTTCTTCTCACGCTCCACCAGTTCTGTAATCTCACTGATTTTCACTAACGATTCAAAAACATCCACTTCACCGGACAGTCCGAAATCGCGGGCACTTGATGTACGCAATGCTTCGCATACTTCCGTATTTCCCACAACATTGGAAGCAATATCCCACTTGAATTTACGACTGGTAAATGCAACAAGAATATTATTGATGTTCAGATTGAATTCAAACCAGGCAGAAACAAACTTATTTCCACACTTCATGGCATACTCATAATACAAAGCAGCCAGATGATCTTCGTGCAAAGTCGTACTTTCAGCCGGAGTATTCAAATAATCAGTTATAAAAGTGGAGAGATAAACCGGAAATTCTTTAGGACTGATTTCTCCGCCTTCTCTCAGAACAGAAATATATTCTGTGAGTTCTTCAGCAGAGTAGTTTCCCCGTTTGTCGATTTCCGCTTCTTTATCTTTGAGAAGTTTCAGCACATTTGCATTGTCAAACTTCAGATAAAACAAGTCGATCAACTTCCGGTCTGAAGCAGACAATCCATTGTAGATTTCAGTTTTAAAATCGGCTACTGTATAGCTCAGCTTACTGTCTTCCAGTGAAAGTTCCGGCAAACCTGCTACCAAGTAATAGTACTTACTACTCATAGTCGCTTTTTTTAAAATAGCATTTCTACTAATTGAGGACGCAAGAACGCTTTGAAGTAATTCATGAATTCTTCTTCTCCGAAGTTCACCTTATACGAACCGTCCGCCGGAGAAACGGTAAACAGAGTCTTGATACCATTTACTTGCTGAATAGTCACTCCCTTGTCTAATAAAGCTTTTGCATGAGCTGCAAAATACTTTTTCAGTGATTCCGCATCGGCTGTTGAGATGACGATAGGTTCGTCTATGCTCCATTTGGATGCCAATGCTACGATAAACGCGTTCAGATAATCTTTATCCTGAGCGAAATCTTTCACGGAAGCGGTTATCAACTTGTCAGTTACCATTGTAGCGACTTCAGATTTGAGCGCATTCACAGCCTGACCGGCAAATAGTTTTAACTCTGATTTAGTATTTTCTGCTAACTCATCAGCAGATTTACGAGAGGAGTTTACAATTGATTCTGCCTCTTTACGGGCATCCTCAATGATTTTCTTAGCTTCTTCCTGAGCATTCGCGATAAGTCTTTGCGCTTCCTCGTTTCCTTTTTCCACGCCTTCACGATAAATCTTATCGGTCAACTCTTGAATTTTGTTTTCCATATTAACAGGAGTATTTAGTATTATTACTATATTAACTATGTGTCCTTTCTCAGATTCTCGCCAAATTTACAAAAATCAATTTGATAAAAAAGAGAAAGAAGAAAAGAAAAAAGATTCGTTTGCAAAAAAATCACAGACCTACACCTATTTTGTTCCACTTTTGCCCTTTTCCTATTACTAAATGACACATTTCCGGATTTTTCAAACCGGAAAACAAATATAAGGAATCCAAAAGATATTTGAAAACAAATATATATTGAAAGCGACAAACAGGATATTAATACAAGATTAAATAACAAAAGCTATTGGTATCACATTTGGCATTAGTGAATACTGCTATCCTATTTGCGGAAGAAGAGAAGAGGTTATCTTTTATCCGTCCTTAAAAACAGCCCCTCTTGATTCATTGATGAATCTTTTTACAAAGTACCAAACAACAGAAAGCCCCTTGATTCGTTGTTGAATCAAGGGGCTTCTCTAAAAACGGCAGCTACCTACTCTCCCACTGTTACGCAGTACCATCGGCGTGACGAGGCTTAACTTCTCTGTTCGGAATGGGAAGAGGTGGAACCCTCGTGCTATAACCACCTGAATAAGGTTATGACATGATGAAAAGTAAAATCTCAAGTTCATTACTAGTATGTTTCTGTTCCCTGTTTCCAGTTTCCGTATCAGTAATCCGCTAAACGTATATACCCAACCGGTACATATTTGAAAGAAAGTGAACGGGCAATTAGTAATGCTCGGCTTTGATGTTACCACCTTTACACCTGCATCCTATCAACGTCATCGTCTTTAACGACCCTAAGAAATCTAATCTTGTGGCTGGCTTCGTACTTAGATGCTTTCAGCACTTATCCAATCCCGACTTAGATACCCAGCGATGCACCTGGCGGCACAACTGGTAAACCAGCGGTCAGTCCAACACGGTCCTCTCGTACTAGTGTCAGAGCCACGCAAATTTCATACGCCCACGATAGATAGAGACCGAACTGTCTCACGACGTTCTGAACCCAGCTCGCGTGCCACTTTAATGGGCGAACAGCCCAACCCTTGGGACCTTCTCCAGCCCCAGGATGTGAC